>Ga0207416_1000519_pt1 | contig 64770 bp, 59 predicted proteins | sample PaiPotPPM11metaG_FD_184107 | JGI IMG/M metagenome (GOLD analysis project Ga0207416, IMG submission 184107) | Iron sulfur acid spring bacterial and archeal communities from Banff, Canada, to study Microbial Dark Matter (Phase II) - Paint Pots PPM... ... | reverse complement strand
CCGAACACGGCAGTTAAGCCCGCCAGCGCCAATGATAGTCGGACCGCAGGGTCCCTCGAAAGTAGGTCGGCGCCAGATTAGGAAAGCGATGAGCCCCCGGTAGCGATACCGGGGGCTCTTGCTATTGTGCGCTAACGCGACCTACGGGCGGACGCGATAGATGAGGCCGGCTTGATCGTCGGCGATGAAGAGGCTCCCCGCGGGGCCGACGGCGATGCCGGTGGGTCGCCCGATACGTGTCGACGCCGTACATCCAGGCTGAAACCCGGTTACGAAGGGTTTCCATTGCGTGTGAGGGTCGCTCCAGTTCACCGGGGTTACGGGCAGATCCCCATGCATGGGCACGACGTCAACTTCGGGCACGACGTTGCATCCCAAAGGGGTGTGCCAGGAGCCGTGCCGGGCGACGAAAAGCGCGCCTGCAAAGGCCGATCCAAACGCATATGCTCCCGAAGCGTGGGCCGGGTAGAACGTCGCCCCGATGATGGTGGAGTACGCCGGCAACTCGACGAGCGGGGAAACCGTCCCCGAGCAGGTTGAACCCGAGACGTATGCGACATGATGCTCTTCGCAATCGGGCCATCCGTAATCGGCAACGCCGCCGTGGGATGTCACGTCGTCGAGGAACTCGTAGGGATGCAGGGTGGGCAGATCGTCCTGGCCGGCGTCGCCGACCCAGAGATGCCCGCTGACCGGATCGACGGCCAGCGCGATGGGATTGCGTATTCGCATGGCAAGCGTCGTCATGCCGCTGCCGCCGAGGCGCAGCTGTTGCACCGATGCTCGGGTAGGATCGGTCTCAACGCACGCATTGCAACTCGAGCCCACGCCGGCATAGAGTGCGTCCGCACCGGCCGCGACGGAGGTCGTGCGATGGACGTCGCCGTCGGTTCTCGGGGGGATGCTCCCGGTGCGGATGCTGCCGATTTTGGTCAGTCGCTCCGCGGTGAGGTCGCCGTCGCGGTAGGGCGTCGCATAGATGCCGTATTGGGTCGCGATATAAACCGTGCACGTCGGCTGCGAAAAGGCCACGCCGGCATCGGGAGCATCGTTCACGGTCGCAAAAACGCTGGCCGCGCCGGCCCCTGCGGCGGCTTCGGCATTCGGTACGATGTAGACCGCCGAGCCGCCGGTTCCGACAATCAGATCGCCGTTGGGCAAAGGGGCGATTTCGCGCGCGCCGCCGATGCCGGCGATCGTCTGCAGCGTAAAACCGCTTGGGACGCTCAAGCCCGACGGCGTGCTTGGTGCCATCCCCGCTGAAGCTTGGGTCGATGTGGCTCCGGAGCAGTTGGATGCAGCCGTTGTCGCGGCGGCGATAGGCTGGGGCGGAGGTGATGGCCCCGCGGTGGCTCCGGCGCCGGCTCCGCCCCCGCACGCCGCGAGCGCGAGCGCCCCGGCGGTCATTACGGCTGGTACGCGCATAAGCCCCCCTTTGCGTGTGTCTAGAGCTCTCTAGATGTACCCCGAACCTGCCCGCGCAAAGCGTGCTCGAAAAGCGCCTGGTGTCAGGTTGGTCTGCGCGGCGATACGTTCGAGTTGCGGCGATTGGAGATCGTCCGGCTCAAGCCGCACCATATAATCGCGCGCCACGGTGTAGGCCTCGGTCGTGATATCGACGAGCCGAGTGCGGATGCGCCCGGTCGCGGGGTCGAGCATTGCGTCGAGCATCACCGGCTCCACGCGGCCGCCGCGCAAGGCGATCAACGCACCGCTATGGCCGTCGAGCAGATAGCGTACGGCGCCGTAGCCGAGCGTGCGGGTGTAGTCGACGTCGAAGGCGACCGGTTTGGCGCAACGCAGTTCGTATCCAATGTCTTTCGTCAGCACGGTGGTCTGCAAACCTAGCTCCTCCAGTCGCTTGCGAACGCCGTCGCGCAGCAGGGAACCCAGGGGAATATCCGCCAGGCGAACGTGTCCGTACGCATCGCGAGTGGCGTGCTCGAGCGCGCGCAGCGTGGCAGCCGAAACGCGCTCGACGATGCCCTCGGCGACGACGGCAACGCCGTGTTCGTATCCGCCCGCTAGACGCTTGACGATCGCGCCGACGATCGTATCGATCACCAGCTCGAGATCGAGTTCCGGCCCGGAGAACTCTTCGGGAATGACCGCTAGGGTCGCGCCTGCCGCCTTGCACATTCCTAGCGCCAACGCGCCGGATTTGCGCCCCATCGTCACGACGATATACCATCGCGACGTCGTGCGCGCGTCTTCGATCAGGCTTTCGATGATCTCGGCACCGACCGATCGCGCCGTCTCGTAACCAAAGGTCGGAGCGTTATCGGGCAGAGGAAGATCGCTATCGATGGTTTTCGGAACGGTTGCGATGCCGAGTCGCCCGACGGTTGCCGCCGCAATCTTCGCGGCACCGTAGGTGGTGTCGTCGCCTCCGATCGCGATCAGATAGCGAACCCCCAGCGACTCGATCGATGCGATGCAGGTCGCGAGGGTGCGTTCGTCTTTGGCCGGATTCGTTCGCGACGTGCGCAGAATCGATCCGCCGTGCGTGTGGATCCGCGCGACGTCGTCGATGCCAAGCTCGATCGTTCGCGGCGCGTCGCCGCTTGCCAGATCGCGATAGCCGTCGTAGATACCGATCACGCGCAGGCCGCTGTTGAGAGCCTCGATCGTCGCCGACGCGATGACACCGTTGATGCCGGGCGCGGGGCCGCCGCCCACGAGGATCGCCAGAGTTTCTTTCATACCTCTTCCGAGTTGGAGTTGCTTAAACGCAGAGCCTTCCGGGAGCGGTGGAACTCGTGGCAGAATGCGGGAGCGATGGAGCACCGCTACGATGCCCTCTGTTTCGATCTCTTCGGCACGCTCACCGACGATCGCGGCCGCGCGATGGATGGTGCGCTCGATCTGCTCACCGGCGTGCGCGACGCCCGCTGGGCGATCGTTACCTCGGCGCCCAGAGCCCTGGCGGAAGCGATCCTGGCGGCCGCGGGTTTACCGCTGCCGGCAGTTCTGGTTACCGGCGACGACGTCGAACGGAGCAAGCCCGATCCTGCGTGCTACGCGAAGGCGATCGCGCATTTGGGCGTCGTCCCCGAGCGCGCGCTGGCGATTGAAGACAGCGTACAAGGGCTCGCTGCTGCACGCGGAGCCGGCCTGGACACGATCGCGATTCTACGCGGCGCTCGCATCGGCAGCGTGCGCGATGCCGTATTCGCGGTCGAGAGAATCGCCGACGTGCAGCTTCGCAGCGCGACGGACGGCGGCGCCATTTTACGCTGGGGCGATTGACGGAGGATCGCTCGGAAAGACGGCATTCTGGGGAGGCTGCGCGGCGCGCGTCCGGGTCGCACGCATCCGGGAGCGAAATTCCGCCCGCTGTTGCGGCGTCAGAATCTGCAGTAACTGCGCGCGCATCGCCTTGTGCGCTTGCGGATCTCTCGGGCTCCCCTTAGGATGAGCGGCGCGAAACGACGTCACGATCTGACGCATCTGGGTTCGCTGTTGCCGGCTCAGGTGAAGGCCGCGCAGGGCATGTCGTATCGGCGCCCGGTCGCGGCCCGGTTGCGATCCGACGGGCGCCCCTTGCTGGGCTAACGCTACGATGGGGAAGGCTATCGCGATAACGACGATGGCCGAGAAACACTGCCGAAGATTCATGCCCTCACCCTACGCCGGATATGCGACCGCGGGATGAACGTACGATGAGGGACGGATGAACGCTCGATGAGAAGCGTAGTTTACGGCTGGATGGCGATCGCCTTGATGCCGTGGCTCGCGTGCGCTTCGAAGCGTTTGAAGTTTTCGAAGAAGAGCTGCGCGAGTTTTTTTGCCTGCGCGTCGTAGGCGACGGGATCGGTCCATGCGTTGCGCGGTTGCAACACCTCCGAAGGTACCCCCGGAACGCTTGTCGGGATCTGCAATCCGAAGAACGGCTCGCGGGCGAAGTGCGCCGGAACGCGCCCCTCGATTGCGGCATTGACCATCGCGCGAGTGTGCGCGATCGACATGCGCTTGCCGACCCCGTAGGCGCCGCCGGTCCAGCCGGTGTTGACGAGCCAGCACTCAACTTCGTGGGCGTCGATTTTCTCGCCCAAAAGTTTAGCGTAGACGGTCGGACGATGCACCATAAACGGTGCGCCGTAACAGGTGGAAAACGTCGCGGTCGGCTCGGTGACGCCGCGTTCGGTGCCCGCCACCTTGGCCGTATATCCGGAGAGGAAATGATAGAGCGCTTGATCGCGCGTGAGTTTCGAAATGGGCGGTAACACGCCGAAGGCATCCGCGGTGAGCATGACGATCGTTTTGGGATGTCCTCCCTTGCTACCGGGGACGATGTTTGGAATGAACTCCAGCGGATACGCCGCGCGTGTATTCTCGGTCTTTTCTTCAGAATCGAGATCGAGCGCGCGCGTGCGTTCGTCGTACGATACATTTTCGAGAACTGTGGAAAAGCGATGTGATGCGGCCCAAATTTCGGGCTCGGCCGTTTCGGAGAGACGGATCGTCTTCGCATAGCAGCCGCCCTCAAAATTGAAGACGCCTTCGCTCGACCATCCGTGCTCGTCGTCGCCGATGAGCGGACGATGCGGGTCGGACGAGAGTGTCGTCTTTCCGGTTCCGGAGAGGCCGAAGAAGATGGCCGTATCCCCATCGATTTTACCGACGTTCGCCGAGCAATGCATCGGCAGCGTGTCGCGCAGCGGCAGCAGGTAATTCATAATCGTAAAGACCGATTTTTTGATTTCGCCCGCGTACTTCGTCCCGCCGATTAGGATGATCCGCCTCGCGAAATTCACTAGGACGAACGTCGAACTGCGAGTTCCGTCGCGTTGCGGATCCGCTCCGAACAGGGCGGCGTCGACGACCGTGAATTCCGGTATGAAATTCGGATCCGGCACCTCCGGCGTGATGAACAGATGTTGCGCGAATAAGCTATGCCACGCGAACTCCGTATAAACGCGAATAGGGACGCGATAGCGTTCGTCGGCGCCGACGTACGCATCGACCGCATAGACGTCACGTTCCGAAAGATAGGCCTGCACTTTATCGAAGAGCGCGTCGAACGTCGCCGGATCGATCGGCGCGTTGGTGTCACCCCAATCGATGTGGCCTTCGCTCGAAGGTTCTTTTACGAAAAACTTGTCTTTTGGCGAGCGGCCGGTGTGGGGTCGCGTGTCGACGATAAACTGGCCGTCGCTTCCGAGGATTCCTTCGCCGCGCGCCAGGGCGTGCTCGACGAGTTCGCTTGCTGGGAGATTCTCCCAAAGCTTTGCGGCCTTTAGCTTCTCCGGAACGGTAAGAATGGTGCGACCTCTCCGATGACGTGACAGGGCAAAGTCTATTGGTTTTTCGCGCTGGCGGAGCGTGCCTGCAGGCCACCCCGGCGCGGGCTTCCAATCCATCCGCCCATGTCGATGCGATTTCTGCGGGCCGTCGCGGCCTTGGTGTTTGGCCTAGCCTCTGCCACCGGTGCGGCGCGGGCCGTCCTGCCATTTCACTTCGGGGCCTTTGCGAGCGGACCCCTCGACGGAATTACCGACGTCCCCGGCGTCCGGGTTGCGAACCTGACCAAAATCGAAGGCAGCTCGATCCGCACGGGCGCTACGGCGATCCTTCCGGACGCCGACCCCTGGGATCATAAGGTCGCGGCGGCCTTTGTGGCCTTCAACGGCAACGGCGAGATGACCGGGACGCATTGGATCAACGAGTCCGGCTATCTCGAGGAGCCGATCGTACTGACCGACACCCTGGATATCGGGCGCGCCGACGACGGGGTGATCGACTGGGTCATCGCCCACCACCCGCAGGTCGGGCGCACCGACGACGTCCCACTCCCCGTGGTGGCCGAGTGCGACGACCAGCTGATGACCGACATCCAAGCCCGCCCGGTCGTAGCCGCCGACGTCGTCGCCCTACTGGACTCAGCCCGCGGCGGCCAATTTGCGCGCGGAAGCGTCGGGGCCGGCACGGGCATGAAGGCCTTCGGTTTCAAAGCGGGGATCGGTTCGGCATCTCGCGTTTTGCCCAAGGATCTGGGCGCTTACCGCGTCGGCGTGCTGGTAAACGACAATACGGGTAGTTCGCGTGATGCGTTGACCATCGTCGGCGTTCCGGTCGGCGAACGGCTCAAGAACGAGTACCGCATGCGCTTCCCGACGCCCGTGGCCTTACACGGCCGCATGTCCTCCGGCAGCATCGTGATTGTCGTTGCCACCGACGCACCGCTCGACTCGCGCCAACTCCACGCCCTCGCGCTGCGCGCCGGCCTCGGAATGGGGCGCACCGGCCTAACGTCCGACGTCGGCAGCGGCGATCTCTTTCTCGCGTTCTCCACGTCGTACGTCTACAATCGCAAGGCATCGTTCGATATCGTGGGCCCGAAAGAGGCGACCCTAGAAGACAACGCGGTCCTCGATGCGCTCTACCGCGCTACCGCGGAGGCGACCCAAGCGGCCATTTACGATGCATTGTTCGAAGCGAAGACCATGACCGGGCGGCGCGGCGTCACGGTGTACGGTTTGCCCGATCAGCGCGTGCTCGAGATGCTACGCGCCGCCCACGCGGTGCAATGAGCTTTATCGAGACCGAGCGTCTCGCGTTGCGCACGTGGATGCCCGGCGACGCAGAAGCAGCGTTCGCGATCTACGGCGATGGCGACGTCATGAGTTTCGTCCCGGGCGGAGCGATCGCGCAGGATGCAATTCCCGTGTGGATCGAGACCCTCATGCACTCGAGCGAACGGGCTGACGCCGGCGTTTGGCCGGCGATTCTCAAAAGCGAGCGCCGCATCATCGGCGCATTTGGCCTAGTTCCGTCACCTTGGGGCGATACCGAACTTTCATGGATGCTGGCCCGCGGTGACTGGGGCCACGGATATGCGACCGAAGCCGTTCGCGCGGTCATCGGCTACGCGTTCTCTCAACTTCACGTGCGACGCATATACGCTGCGGTGGATCTCGCGGACGCGCGCTCGGTCGCACTCGCGTACCGCGTCGGGCTGCATTTCGACGGAGTCGTGCGCGCGCGACATCGCGACGTGCTACGATACGCGATCGAGGCTAACACCGTATAACGACCGCCGTTCGGGCAAAGCACGATAAGTTGGAAAGCGGGGTGCCCGCGCGATGCCTAGCGCGTTAGGGGAACCGTTCGTCAGCGCGCATCCTGCGCGCTTCCTACTCGTATGTTTTTGTGCAACATTCAAAGGAAGTTCGACATCCTGTCGATTGCACAAAAATCACACGTTCCCCTAACGCGCTAGGCATCGCGCGGGCACCCCGCTTTTGTTCCCACGCTCGAGTATACAAGCCATCACACGTGCTGACCACAAGGCTTAGGCGGCAGGCTTGACGGTCGCTTCGCGTTATCGTATAGTCTTAGTGTATTAGGACACTAAGACACTAAGACACTAAGACACGCATGGCCAAGCACAAAGGCGTGAGGTGGCGATATTGAAGACAAGCGATCTCTATCTGGACGATCGTTCGGCGTTGCCGGTGTACCAGCAACTCCGGGAACAGATCCTTCACGCGGTTGCCCGCGGGGGACTGCATCGCGGCGATCGTATGCCGGCGGTTCGCGAGCTTGCAAGCCAGCTGGCGATCAATCCTAATACCGTAAACCGGGCTTATGCGGAGCTGGAACGCGACGGCGTCCTGCGCGTCGCACGCGGCCTGGGGACCTACGTCACGGGCGGCGGACCCCGCGACATCTCCGTTCACCGCACCAAGCTCGCAGAGCTTGCCGAGCGATTCGTCGCACAGGCGCGCGCGCTTGGATTCGATGCGGAACAGATCGGCCGCGCCGTAGCGGCACAACTGCGCCGAGCGCGCGCTTCACGAGGAGACACACGATGAACGCCCTGTTAATTGCCGGTATTATCGCTTTCGTGATCGTCGGGTTGCGGCAACCGGAGCGTCGCAAGCCCCGGCCCTAGGACGATCGTTCGCGCGTTAGCCTTGCATGGCTAATAGCGCAACGGTTGCGGCTCCGAGCGCGCTCGGATGGGCCTCGAACCGGCACAGCGCGCGCCCAATACGGTCGGCCTTTCGGTTCGTGACGAACCACGGCGGCTTGGGCAGGAGCGCTCCGCCGTAGCCGGCGAGGCTCCTCGGGAAGGGCGCGAACGGCGCATAGACGACCGACTTCTGCGCGCGGGAGAAGAGGTGGCTGTTATGCACGACGCCGATGCCGCTGCGAACGTCGTCGATCGTATGTCCGGGGAAGGCGCCCCAGGTGGTCTGGGCGAGGAGAAAGCCGACGCCCGTCCAGGCATTAACCGCGACGCAGCCGTATCGCAGGGCCGCGATCGCCTGGTCGCACGCGGCGGCATGTTCGCGCATCGTGTTTGGATGAATGATGAGATTCGCACCCAACGTGCCCCACAGAGTCTCGTTGGCGAAGGCTACCGCGCGCTCGAGGTATGCATCGGTCGCACCTTCGATGGCCGTATAGGCGAGGAGGCTGGAGAACGCTTCGGTACCGAAAACGATGTCGCCCGGATCGCCGGAGCTGGCGCACACCATCGTTCGCGCGGTAAACGTCTCGTCCGAGCGGCCGAATTCGCGCACGATCGTGTGTCCCGTGCTGAGGCGATCTCGTCTGGCCGCGGCTCCGGGGTAGTATGCGGGGCGATCCGGAAGACGCGCGAGGAGCGCTTCGATCTCCGCGACGAGTTTCGCGGTTCCGTCCCAATCCTCGGGAAGAATCAAGACCTGCGACGCGATGCAGTTGAATCCACCGTTGTGGAGTTTTTGGGTGACGATATTCTCGGCCTGGAAGCGGAAATCGGCGTCGGTCCATGGACCGGGAACCACGATCGTCGGGCTGACGTTCCCTAATTCACTGGTAATCGGTTTGCTGAGAACGGGGCGATTTTCGGCTTTACGTTTGGCCGTCTCTTCGCTGCCGAAGACGATAACGTCGTGCGTCTTATCACTTCCGGTGATGTGGATTTCATCGACGAGCGCGTGTTCGCAGAGATAGCGGCCGACTTCCGCGCCGCCGTAGGCAAAGCGGACGAAACCGCCGTCTACGAGCGGGGAGAAAATGTCCTCAAAAATCGGTCCGAGGTAGGCGTTGACGGGATTCATCTTTAGGATGCAGACCGATCCGTCGGCCAAGAGTTTATTGAGTACGTCGAGCGGCGGTATCGAAGCGATGTTGCCCGCGCCAAGCACCAAACAAACGTGCGGCATCCGCTCCGGCGAGCGATACCAAACGCCCATCGTTTCGGCAAGATTCTCGCCGGTAACCCCGCGCTGCATCCATACCTCGGCTCGCACGCCGCTGAGCAACAGCGTGTCCCAGAGGCTCTCGGGGAAGACGTCGGCCACAACTTGCCCGTCCGCTCGCGTATGCACGCGCGACGGCGCGAGGGCCGGCGAACCGTGCCGCTCGATCTGCTCGAGGGTCTGGATGTATCGATTGAGCGCATAGAGCAACGCCCACGGGCCGCTGATCCACTCTTCACCGGCGAGCGGCGTTCCCGTGAGGCCCTTGGCTTGCGCGGCGGCCGTGGCCCATCGCTCGGCTGCTGCGGCCGTCCGTTCGCGCATGGCGACCAGCAGGCGGATGCGCTCGGAGGTTGGGAGCGTCGTCCAGCGCTTCGCCCCTTCGTGGAGCGCCTGGAGCTGGAGATCGATCGGGTCGGCGGAGGCGGTAGCGGTCATGGCGCGAGATTCGACGGCGAGGACGTGGCTCCGTCAGGGCGTACGACGGTACGCCACGACGCGGCCGTACGTGCAGATCGGAACCAGGGTGCCGCCTTTCACCAAGGCGGCTATCTGTGGCGCGATCTTCGTCGCGAACGCGCGATTGGGATAATCGCTTGCAAATAGCGCGTATGGTGCGGAGAGATCGCCGATGGTTGCCCGCGGATATCCGGCTACGATCGCGGAGTACCATTCATCGTGCGTATCGACGGCGGCATCTCGCGGAATGCACGCGAGCGCGCGCCGGGCGTCGGCTAGATCGTGGTAGCCAGGATGTAGATAGTGGAGGGGGTGCATCGGATTGGTTGCAAGCAGCGCGAGAGCGCAGACGGCGATGCTCGCATCGAGCCAGCGCTTCGCGCGTGCGGGGTTCTTGCGTGCGAGCGATACGCATGCGGCGACCGTGGCCAACAGCACGAATGGAATCCAGAGCGCCGCATAGTGCTCGCCCATACGCCAGACCTCGCCCGAATTGGCCAGCAGCACGATGCCGAACCCCGGCAAACTACACAGCAGCACCCACGAACGAAACGGCAATGCCAGCAGCGGGACGAACGCTTCGAGGAGATATGTGAAGCGTCCAAAGGTTACCGTGGCGCGAATGAGGTCCGCCGGCGCCGTGACGATGGAGGCAAGCACCCCTAGCGGCGACGATGCGAACGGATACACGTAGAAGTGGCTTGGCTGCCACCCGCCCACGTGTGGGATGACGATCCCGTAATAGATGCCCAGGACAGCCGCCGAGGCGGTTACGGTCGCCAGCGCGCAGATGGATCGCGCCCGATCGCGCTTCCACCAGTAGATCCCGAGGCCGAGCATGATGACCGCTAGTTCCAGGCTCACATCTTCACGAACGCCGATCGCGAGCACGGCCCATAGCGCGTACCAGCCGTAACGCCGGCGATCGAGCGCGATCGCTCCGCCGAGCACCAGGGCCGGAAAGAGAACGAGCTCGTGAAATTCTTCGAATGCTATCGAAAGCAACGCCGGGTAGAGAAGGGTGACGAGCGCCAAGCGCAGCGCGACGTCTGTGCTGGCGCGCGCACGGGCGTATACATACACGAGCGGACCGCACGCGAGCGTGGCAACGATCGCCACTATCTGCAAGGTGAGTTGCGAAGGCAGCGCAGCAACCAGCGGCCACAGCACGGCCAAGGTCGGAGAGCTATGAAACTTCCAGTGGGTTGCATGTTCCGGGCCATCGCGCATACCGCTCCACGCGTGCAGCACCACCTGATAGAACGTGCCGGTATCGGCACCGTAGGTCCAATCGGCGAAACGTACCAGCGCGCATGCTAACAGCGCGGCACCAAGGACGGCGCAAGCACCGTAGATCGTTCGCATGGCCTGTCGATCGGTCACCGCGAGATCATGCCGCCCGCATACGATCGAGCCCTCCCGATCGCCGTCAAGAAATGAAGATGGAGTGCCCAAAACGGGCACGCCATCTTCATTTCGGGCATTCCTGGCCTTAGCTGATCAGTTCGCGTTCCACCATGATGGCGCGCGGGTCGATCAAGTGCTTGTTCAGGCCTAGCTTCTCCGGAGGCACGCCGAGCGCGAACGCGACGAGCTGCGGGAGGTGGAAGGTCGGCAAGTCGGTGCGGCCCCATCGAGCGGCGGAGTCCTGCTGATAACCGTCGAGCGCGAGGTGGCAGAGCGGGCAGGGCGTGATCACGGCTTCGGCGCCGCTATCCTTGGCCATGCGCATATTCTGTCCGACCATCGACGACGCGACGTTATCTTTCTCGAGTTGGATGTGGAAGCCGCAGCACCGCGTCTTGCCGGCGTAATCGACCGCTTCTCCGCCGATCGCTTCGATCACGTCCTCGAGCGAGTGCGGATTACGTGCGGATTCCCAGCCGTTGACGCTTTCGGGCCGGATGATGTGGCATCCGTAGAAGGGCGCGACCTTCAGGCCGTTCAGCGGACGCACTACCATGCTGCGCAGATTGTCCAATCCGATGTCGTCGATCAGCATCCACAACAGATGGCGTACGACCACTTCGCCATGATACTTCGCGCCGAATTTTCCAAGGATCGCGTTAGCTTGATCCATGCGCTCTTCGCTCTCCAGGAGCTCTTTATTGGCCGCGCGCATGTGGCCGGTGCAGGTCGAACAGATCGTGATGACGTCGTCCAAGCCCAAGGCTTCGGCTTGGGCATACGTGCGGGCATTGAGGACGCGGGCGACGTCGCGGTTGACGTCGTTGACGACCGACGCGCCGCAGCACGATGCTGCGGTCAACTCGATCAACTCGATGCCGAGCTTATCGGCTAGGAGCATGGTCGAATTGAACAGCTCCTTGCACGATTCTTTGGCGACGCAGCCGGGAAAGAAACCGTAACGTTTGGTTTCACGCGAGCGCGTCGACTTATGCGACGCGAGCGGCCGGTCTTCGGGAAGAATTGCAGTAGACATGAGTTAAACCGGGACCTCCAGCGACTCGAAAATAGTACGGACTTCGTCGACCTTTGGAATCGGCTTCATGGAGGCAAGCCCCAGCATGGGAGCGGTTCCTCCAACGGCCATCTCAACAGGCGTCAGCTTGCCGCGGGCGACCATACGCAAGGCAAGCGGCGTGACTTTGAGCAGACCGCGGATGTTGAAGCGGCCGACCGTACCGAGGATGACCTCGGTCTCGGCGAGCATGCCGGTTTGCTTGATCGTCTTAGCGACGACCAGCGCGTGGCGCGGGCCGCGCTCGTCGAGCATCACCTTGTCGGTGATCGCGGCGCGCTTGACGTCGATGATGCGATCGTTCGGATCGACGTGTTTGGGACAGTACGAGCATGCGTAGCAGTGCGCGCAGAGCCACAGGTAGTCTTCGGATATCTGTGCGATACGTTCGGAGCGTTTGGCGTCGCGAACGTCTTCGATAAAGCGATAGGCGTAGGCGATGGCGGCCGGCCCGGCAAACGCCGGATCGACGCTGACGACCGGGCAGAGCGCGTAGCAGGTCGCACACATGATGCAGTTCGCCACGTCGACGAGCTTCTTCATGTCGTCGGGCGATACGCGACGCTCGGTGGCGTGGTCGCTGTCGTTATCCTTAGCCTGAAGGTAGGGCTTCAGACGCGCATATTTGTCCCAGAACGGGTCCATATGCACGACCATGTCTTTCATGGGCTGGAAATTCGGCATCGGGTCGACTTTGACGACCCCTTCGTCGTTCATCACCGTGTTGCACGGGGTCTTGCATGCGAGGCCCGTGACGCCGTTGATGTTCATCGAACACGAGCCGCATATTGCGGAGCGGCACGAGCGGCGGAAGCTGATCGATCCGTCGACTTCGGCCTTTGCGTACTCGAGCGCGTCGAGAACGGTCGTGGTTTCCGGGATGTCGACTTCGACGATATCGCGATGCGGGACGGTGTCGGTTGCTTCGTCGAAGCGAAAGATGTCGAGTTTAATCTGTGCCATCTTTTTAGTACGTTCTCACTTGCGGATCGAATTGAGTGATCGTCACGCCGCGCGAGTAGTCGAGGCGTGGGGTTCCGTCGTCTTGGCGCCATGCCAGGGTGTGCTTCATCCAGTTTGCGTCGTCGCGCTCGGGGAAGTCGGTCCGCGATTGTGCCCCGCGTGATTCGCGACGATTCAGCGCTCCGGTCGCAAGCGTGAGCGACGCGTCGATGAGGAAATCGGTCTCAAGCGTAGAGACCAGATCGGTGTTAAACGTTGTCGATTTGTCCATGACGTAGACGCCGGCATCGAATTCTTTGCGCACGCGCGTCAGCTCGTCGACCGCTTTGGTGAGGCCCTGTTCGTCGCGGAAGATGAACGTGTTCTCGCTCATCGTCACGTTCATGGCGTGGCGGAGCTGCGGGGCCCGCGTTCCGCTGGTGCGCGAAAGTAACTCGTGGATCCGGTCCTTTTCGGCTTGGAGCGTTCGGGTTGAAGGTTTGACGTCCGGTGCCGTCTTGACGTATTCGACGGCGTGCTTTGCAGCGCGAGCGCCGAAGACGATCGTCTCGAGCAACGAATTTCCGCCCAGCCGATTCGCGCCGTGCACGCTGACGCATGCGGCTTCGCCCGCGGCATAGACGCCGGGCACGCGACAGTCGCCCCACTTGTTGGTTTCGATGCCGCCCATCGTGTAATGCGCGCCGGGAAGAATCGGGATCGGCGTTTCGATCGCATCGAGGCCGGTCGCATCGAGCGCGAGTTCGCGAATTTGCGGGAGGCGTTCGAGAATTTTCTCGCGACCGAGGTGTCGCAGATCCAGCAGCACGCAGCCGTTGACGCCGCGGCCTTCGAGGATCTCGGTCCATTCGGCGCGTGATACGACGTCGCGGGAGGCCAGTTCGCCCTTATTCGGAGCGTACTTGAACATGAAGCGCTCGCCTTCGGAATTGAGCAGGTACCCGCCCTCGCCGCGCGCGCCTTCGGTCATGAGGACGCCGTTTTCTTTGAGCGTCGTCGGATGGAACTGCATGAACTCCATGTCCATGAGGGGGATCCCGGCCTTATAGGCGATGCCCATGCCGTCTGCGGTCGAGGCATATCCGTTCGTGGTCTTGAGGTACATGCGTCCCGCGCCGCCGGTTGCGAAAATGGTGGCCTTCGCGGTGATGAGTTCGAGTTCGCCGTTGCGCATGTTATACGCGACGACCCCGGCCCCAACGCCGTCTTCGATGGCCAGCGCCGTGCAGAAGTACTCTTCGTAGACTTTGACGCCGAAACGCTCGAGCTGCTCCCAGAGGGTGTGAAGGATTACCAGACCCGTGACGTCGGCGGAGTAACAGGTGCGCGGCGATCCGGCGCCGCCGAAGGGGCGCTGCGCGATTCGTCCGTCGGGTAGGCGGGAGAAGATGCAGCCGCGGTGTTCGAGCCAGATGATTTGCTTGGGTGCATCCTCGCACATGGCCTCGGCCGCGTCTTGATCGGCTAAATAGTCCGAGCCTTTGATCGTATCGAACGCGTGCGCCATGGGGGAGTCTTCTTCGCGATTCCCGAGCGCCGCATTGATGCCGCCCTGGGCGGCGCCGGAGTGGCTGCGGACCGGATGCATCTTGGAGACGATGGCGACATCGGCGCCTGCCTCGGCGGCTTCAACCGCCGCGCGCATACCGGCTAATCCGCCGCCAATAACGACTACGTCGTGCTTGATCACGTGTGCCTTTCCCGGAAATGGAACGGAGCTCGGGAGACCCGAGACCGCACTAGGACCTTTGCTTCTTTATACTATTCCCAGATTGGTGATCCCCACGACAATGGTAGGGAAGGCGCGTCTATGCGTCCCGGACGCCGAGCTCGCCGTGGGCGGGGAGGCCCTGGCCCTTGAGATTGCGCTCGTAAAACCGGTACTGATTTTTACCCGCTTGCTTGGCCTTGTAAAGAGCTTCGTCGGCGGCGAAGAACAGCGTTTGGCCGTCGATGCCGTCGGATGGGAACATCGCGACCCCGATCGAAGACGCCAGCCCGTTGCGCCGCAGCGAGGCCATGATGCGCTCGACCCCCTGAACGGTCTGCGAGCGGTCGCTCTGTGCCATAACCAGCACGAACTCGTCGCCGGCATAGCGAGCGATGATGTCGCCCTTGCGGGCGCTCTTTTTCAGCACTTGCGCGAAGCGCTTGAGCGCGAGATCGCCCAGGCTGTGTCCGCCCGAGTCGTTGATTTTTTTGAGGTCGTCCAGATCGAGGATGATGAACGCGAAGGGCGTGTCGTAACGCTCGGAGGTGTGGAGCTCGCGGTCGAGCATTTCGTTGAGCGCTCGGCGGTTAGGGATGCCGGTCAAGCTATCGGTGTGCGCCAAGCGCTGGGTCTCTTCGAGGAGACGGCGCGTTTCCTCGTATAATCGCGCGTTCTCGACCGCGATCGCCGCCTGCGAAGCGAAATCGAGCATCACGCGCAATTGGTTCTCGGTAATTTCTTCGCCCGGCGGATCGTCGGCATACAGCATCCCGCGTACCACGTCGCGCGCTACGAGCGGCGCCACGCAATACGAGCCTCGCCCCTCGGCCAAGGGTGCATCGGCATCGTCGGCGCTGCCGTAGGCGAGCTGCAGATCGCCGTGCGCGACGTCGTGAAGCGTGGAACCTTCGCGGTACTCTCTGGGATCGAGGGAGTGTACCACATTGCCGTTGAGGTCTGACTCAAGCCGTCGAACGACGGCGCCGCCCTCGATCACGTCGAAGAGGATCACGCGCTTGAATTTGAGGGCTTCCACGACGCCGCGGAGCACCATCGAGAGGATGTCGTTGATCTCCAAGGTGGAGTTGATGGTGGAGAAGACCTGTTGGAGAACGAAGAGTTCCGCATTCTGTTGCGCGTACTCATCTCGTTCGGCCTCGATCATGGCAACACGAAGCCGCAGCCGCTCTATCTCCGTTTTGAGATCGGCGGTCGAACCAAGGCCGGGGTCGTCCGACAGGTTGGCGCCCATCGATTAAGGTAACGTCACGATTTCGTTCACACTTTAGGCTTGGATTGTCAAGCGTCTGCCATAGGGGCTAGGTTGAGTCAGTTCGTTCACCTCCACGTTCACTCCGAGTACTCTTTACTCGACGGCGCCTGCCGGGTCGATCGGCTCTGCCAGCGTACGGCCCAGAATGGGGCTCCTGCCGTGGCCCTCACGGATCACGGCGTCATGTACGGGGCGATGGAGTTTTACTACGCCGCCCGCGATGCGAAGCTGACTCCAATCGTCGGCTGCGAAGCGTATATCGCGCCACGCGGCCGATTTGACCGAAGCGTTCGCGACGAAGCCCACGTAACGCTGCTCGCGGCCGATCTTATAGGCTATAGGAACCTCACGGCCCTGATTTCCAAGGGCTTTCTGGAGGGGTACTACTACAAGCCGCGGATCGATCTCGATCTGCTGGCCGAGCACAACGACGGCTTGATCGTGCTCTCGGGCTGCATGTCCGGGTTGGTCGCGTCCCCGTTATTGAAGAACGACTACGAGACGTCGGTAAAAAACGCCAAGACGTTCGTCGAGATCTTCGGCGATCGGTTCTATATCGAGGTGATGCGCCACGGTATGCCCGAGGAAGACATCATCAATACGGGCCTCGTGAAAGTCGCTCGGCAGTTGAACATTCCTATCGTCGCGACCAACGATTCGCATTACCTCGATCAGCGCGACGCTCCGGCGCACGATGTGCTGCTGTGCATCGGTACGGGCAAGACGGTCTCGGATACGAGCCGCATGAAGTTTTACTCCGACCAGTTTTACGTCAAATCCAACGAAGAGATGCGCGAACTCTGGAAAGATCTTCCCGAGGCCTGCGACAACACGGTCAAAATCGCGAACCGCATCGACATCAAGATACCCGAGAAAATCTTTCATCTGCCCCAGTATCCCGTACCGCAGCCGACTCCCGAGCGCGAACTTACGGCCGAATCCTATCTCTCCGAGATCTGCGAGACCGGGTTGATCGAGCGCTACGGTGCCGATCGAGCGGCGAGCGACCAAACGCTACGGACGCGCCTGGATTACGAACTCGACGTCATCGTGAAGATGGGTTTTGCTTCATATTTCTTGATCGTGTGGGATTTTATCAAATACGCCCGCGATCACGATATTCCGGTAGGCCCGGGGCGTGGCTCCGCGGTCGGGTCGCTGGTCGCCTATTGCTTGAAGATCACCGATTTGGACCCGCTGAAGTTCAATCTGTTCTTCGAGCGCTTTCTCAATCCCGATCGTATCTCGATGCCCGATATCGACACGGATTTTTGCGTCGAGCGCCGCGACGAAGTGATCGCGTACGTGACCGAAAAATACGGCAAGGATCGGGTCGCGCAGATCGTCACGTTTGGAACGATGGCCGCGCGGGCCGCCATTCGCGACGCCGGGCGAGCCTTGGGCGTCCCATTGCCCGAGGTCGATCGGATTGCAAAATTGATCCCGTCGGGTCCGGGCGGGCTCTCGATCGCCGAAGCTCTCGAGCAGATTCCCGACCTCAAACTCATGTATGCTTCCAGCCCGCAGACGCGCAAGCTGCTCGACACCGCAAAAGACATCGAGGGCCTCGCGCGCAACGCCGGTACGCATGCGGCCGGCGTCGTCATCTCGGCCGGGCCGTTGATCGACTACGCGCCGCTGGTCAAGTTCAACGACGGCGGCATCAACACGCAGTACGACATGGTCTGGGTGGAAAAGATCGGCTTGCTCAAGATGGATTTCTTGGGCCTGCGCAATCTCACGGTCATGAACAATGCCGTCAAAGAGATTCGGCGCATCGAACGGCCGGATTTCGACCTTGCGAAGATTCCGGACGACGATCGCCGCACCTACGACATGCTCGGGCGGGGCGAAACGATGGGCGTCTTTCAGCTCGAATCCGACGGGATGAAACGCGTCTGCACCGAGCTCAAACCGTCGCGCTTCGAGGACATCATCGCCTTGGTAGCGCTCTATCGCCCCGGGCCGATGGATTGGATTCCGCAGTACATCAGCAATAAACACGGACGCACCAAGCCGACGTACCTTCATCCGAAACTCGAACCGATTTTGGCCGAGACGCATTCGATCGCGTGCTATCAAGAGCAAGTCATGCAAATCGCGCGCGACGTCGCCGGCTTCACCATGGGCGAAGCCGACGAGCTGCGCAAGGTGATGGGGAAGAAGCAGAAGGACAAGATCCCGGTGTATCGCGAGAAGTTCATCAGCGGTTCGATGGCGCTTTCGGGAACGACGCGAGAGTTGGCCGAGCAGATCTTCGCCTTTATCGAGCCCTTCGCCGGATACGGTTTCAATAAATCGCACGCCGCAGCGTACGCGTGGATATCGTATCAAACGGCGTATCTCAAAGCGAATCACCCGCTCCCGTATTTGAGCGCGCTGATGACGTCGGTTAAAGATAAGACCGACAAGATGGTGGAATATCTCGAAGAGGCCAAGAAAATCGGCATCACCGTTATGCCGCCGGACGTCAACGAATCGCTGGTGGATTTCGCCGTCGTCGGCGACGGCATTCGCTTTGGCCTTGCTGCGGTAAAGGGCGTCGGGGAGGGTGCGGTGCGGAGCATTATCGCGGCGCGCGACGCGGACGGACGCTTCGTCGATCTGTTCGACTTGGCAAAACGCGTCGACGGTAAATTGGTGAACCGTCGCGTCTTCGAAGCGTTGATCAAGTGCGGCGCGCTGGATCAACTTCCGGGGAATCGCGCTCAGAAGCTCGCGGCGCTCGAAGGCGCGCTCGATTTGGCGGCTCACGCGACGCGCGAAGCCGAACTCGGCCAGGTCTCGCTATTCGGCGATGCCGGCGAGCACGCGCCGTCGCTCGTGCCGACGCTCCCGATGCTCGCGCCGCCGAGTACCCGCGAAACATTGGCGTGGGAGCGCGAAACGCTTGGGATCTTTGTTTCGGGGCACCCCCTGGCCGAGGTACAGGACGTGCTGTTGCGCCAAGGCGCAACGTTGGTCAAGGATTTGCGCAACGCCGATGACGATATGGCGATCACTATCGCCGGCATCGTGACCAACGTGCGCCGGACCATGACCAAGGCCGGCGCGCAAATCCTCATCGCGCAGATCGAAGATACGACCGGGAGCAGCGACGTCGTCGTGTTTTCGAAGATGTATCAAGCCGTGCAGCATTTCTTCGTTCCCGATGCGATACTGGTGGTTAGGGGCCGCCTGCGTTTGCGGGAGCGCCCAGGCAGCACGCCGGGCGAGGAGCCGCCGATCGAACTCTCGGTCAGCGCGAATGAAGTCATGCCGTTCGAACCTCCGGCCCGTGCGCCCGCCGCTCCACCCGCCCGCGGATGGCACGTCGAGGTGAAGGAGCGCTCGCAAATCGATCGCCTTGCGGTCTTGGTCGAGGAGTGGCCGGGAGAGGTGGCGCTGGTCATGCACGTTGGCGAGCAATCGCAGCGTTTACCGCGTGCGGTGGCTGCGGATTCCGCGTTCAAGGGAGAACTCGAACGGATTTTCGGGCCGCGTGGCGTCAGCGAGGGCTCGCCATGAGGTTGCCGCCCGGCGTACGCGACTGGTTGCCGCAGGAGTACGCCTTCAAGCGCGACGTTCAGGAACGCATCCGAGAAGTGTTTCGGCGCTGGTCGTATACCGAGGTGCTCACGCCGACGTTCGAGAGCTACGAGGTGCTCGAACGCGGCCTCGGCGAACGCCTGATGCAACAGACGTTTCGTTTTGCCGATCCGCTCGGACAGTCGCTCGCGCTGCGCACGGAGATGACGACGCCGATCGCTCGTTTGGTTTCATCGCGCATGCGAGGCGCGTCGCTTCCGCTGCGACTCTCGTACGTTGCGTCGGCATTTCGTTACGAAGAACCGCAGCTCGGCCGGATGCGCGAATTTACGCAGGCGGGTGCCGAACTTATCGGGGCGGCCGAAGCAGGGGCGGATGCCGAAGCGCTGTTCATGGCGATCGAAACGCTGGATGCGGTGGGCCTCGGCGACGCGCGATTCGATATCAACGACTCTTCGATCGTCGACGGTGTCCTGGCGGAACTCGGGTTGAGCGGTGCCGACTTCGTGCGCTGCAAGGAACTTCTCACCGAACGGAACCTCGTGGCACTGCGCGCGTTCGGCGAAGACATCGTCCAGCTTTCAACGTTGCGCGGGGACCGGGATGCGATCGAGCGTCTGCGACCTCTGTGCACGACGCCTTCCTCGCGAGCGGGGCTCGCGCGGATCGAATCGATTCTCGAATTGGCACAGGAGTTGGGCTACCGCGAACGGATCAAACTGGATTTTGCGTTGCTGGGGGATTTGGAGTACTACACCGGGTTCGTCTTTGAGGGGTACATCGACGATCTTGGATTCTCGCTGTGCGGCGGCGGACGTTACGATTCGTTGCTTCCGCGATTCGGATACGACGTTGCGGCCGTCGGTTGGATGGTCGGCGTGGAGCGCATTCTTTTGGCGCTCGAACGCCGGCGTGAAGCCGAACGCCCGCGCAACGATGTCGACGTGCTCGTCAGCGGCTCGGCGCTGATCGGGCGCAAGGAACGGGCGAAGGGTTTACGCGTGCGCATCGACGTGCGCGGCTTGAATCGCGAAGCGTTGCTGGCCTACGCACGGCACAAGGAGATTTCGCGCGTCATCATCGCTAGCGGCGACAGGGTTGAAGAGATCGACCTCGGAGAGCGGCGATGAATCAACCCTTGGTGATCGCGCTACCGAAGGGGAGCATGTATGACGAAGCGGCGGAGCGCTTACGCGATGCGGGCATCGCCGTCCCCACCCGCGTCGGACGGCGCTTGACGGTGTTCACCGACGACGGGCAGGCCGAACTGCTGCTGCTTCGCCCGACCGACGTTCCGGCCTACGTGGAGTTCGGCGCCGCCGACTGCGGCATCGTCGGAAAGGATACGCTGTGGGAGACGGATCGATCGGTGAGCGAGCTTGCCGACTTACACTTCGGGTCTTGCCGGCTCGTTGTGGCCGCGCGGCGCCAGGATCGATATCACGAAGGTGAACGGTATCCGACGTTTCTGCGCGTGGCGACAAAATTCAAGCGTTCGGCTCAGAACTATTTTTCGGATCGCGACCTTCCGTGCGAAATCATCGCGTTGCACGGTTCCGTCGAACTCGCGCCGCTCGTCGGCCTTGCGGATGTGATCGTGGATTTGGTTGCGACCGGAAACACGCTGCGCGAGCACGACATGGTGATCGTCGACGAAATCGCGACATCCTCGGCACGATTGGTCGTGAACCCGGTGCGTTTTCGCGCGAAATACGATGCGCTGCTCGGCCTCGTCCAGCGCTTGGAAGGGAGCCACCAGAAAGCATGATCGTCCTGCTCGCGAGCGACCGCGTACGGCTCTCCGCGCTCTATCGATCGGGATGGCAAGCCGATCCCAGCGTCACCATCGCGGTATCCGCGATTCTGGCGGACGTGCGGGGCCGGGGCGACGCGGCCCTGATCGAGTACGCGCGGCGGTTCGACGACCCGTCGTTCGATATCTCGAAATTACGCGTACCGATACCGATGCACGATCAGGCGCGAACCCTGGTGCCGCCGAAGATTGCCGATGCCCTGGCACTGGCGAAGCAGCGCGTTGCGAGCTTTCATTCGCACCAGCGACGCGAAGATATCCGCTATACCGAAGCGGACGGAACGACGTACGGATTCTGTTATCGGCCCCTCGACGCGATAGCCGCGTACGTTCCGGGCGGTTCCGCGGCCTTACCCTCATCGGTGATCATGGGCGTCGTGCCCGCGAAAATTGCGGGGGTCGGCCGCGTCATCGTATTGACGCCGCCGCAACGCGACGGGCGCGTGCACCCCGCGGTGCTGTATGCGTGCAGCCTGTGCGACGTCGACGAACTCTACGCCGTCGGAGGCGCGCATGCGATCGCGGCCGCCGCCTACGGCACCGAGTTGATCGCGCCGGTAGAGAAAATCGTGGGACCCGGGAACGTTTGGGTTACCGAGGCGAAGCGATCGGTTTACGGCGTTTGCGCCATCGACGGTTTAGCCGGCCCATCTGAGGTGCTGGTCGTCGCGGATGAGGGCGCGAGCAGCGAATTCGTCGTGGGAGAGTTGCTCGCGCAGGCGGAGCACGATCCGCTCGCTCGCGTTGCCGTGGTTTCGGAGTCCCGTTCCTTGCTCGATGCGGTGGCGCAGTTGCTCGACATGCTGGATGTCGGAACGCTCCCGCGCGGAGAGATCATCGCTCGCGTGATCGAGCGCTCGTGCTTTTTGATTCATGCCGCCTCTCGCAGGGAGGTCTTCGAAGTGGTCGAGCGCTTCGCACCCGAGCATCTCTCGCTGCAGGTGCGCGATGCGTCGGGATATCTGCCGTTCGTTCGCAAAGCCGGCGCAGTTTTTGTCGGCGACATGACGCCGGTCGCCTGCGGCGATTATCTTGCGGGCACGAATCACGTCCTGCCGACGTCGGGCGCCGCGCGATTTTCGTCGGGGCTCGCGCTGTCCGATTTCGTGCGAACGTTCTCCGTAGTCGAGAACACCCGAGAGCGCATGACCGCGGACGCGGCGCCGCTGGCGGCCCTGGCTGAATTCGAAGGGCTATCGCAACACGCGCAGACCGCGCGGATGCGGAGCGGCCAGTGAGCGCTGCCGTACCAAAACTGGTCGCGTTCGACATCGACGGTACGCTGGTAGGGCGGGACGGGGTGATCGCCGCGCGCGTCCTCGATGCCGTCGCGGAGATGCGGTCGGCCGGATGCGTCGGAATGCTGGTGACCGGAAGAATGTATCGCGCCGCAGTGGGCTTCGCGCGTCAACTGGAGTTCGACGCACCGATCGTCTGCTATCAAGGGGCTGCGATCGTCGATCCAAACACCGACGAGGTGTTGCGCGATATGCCGCTCGCAAACGCGGCCGCATTGGAAGTCGTCTCGCGGGCAAAACGCGCCGGGTTGTACGTACAGCTCTACCGCAACGACGTGTACTATAGCGAGGTGAGCAATCGTTTCTCCGATATGTACGCGCAACTGGCGGGGATCGAGCCGGTGATCGTTGCGTCGCTTGAGGACGCGTTTGCGCAGAGCGACGCCACGAAGGCCGTCGTCGTCGCCGACGGCGAGGCCGCAAAACTCTTTGCGGACCGCATGCGCGAGCTTCTGGCAGGCCGTGCGTACGTCACGCGCAGTTATCCGGAATTCGTCGAGTTCTTGAATCCGCGCGTCGATAAGGGTGACGCGCTGCGATTCGTGGCGGCGCGGCTCGGATTCGACATGAGCAACGTCATCGCCATCGGCGATTCGTGGAACGATGCACCGCTGTTACGCGCCGCCGGGCTCGGGATCGCGATGGGCTCCGCACCGCCGGAATTGTTGGCGGTTGCCGATATCGTCGTCGACGACGTCGAAAACGACGGCGTGGTTGAAGCGCTCCAGCGAGCGATCCTGAGCGACGAGGCTTCCGCACGTGGGCGTTAATCGCCCCAAAACCACCCGGCGTCACAAGCGTTCGGCCGCGGCGCGGTTGCGTCGCTTCTGGATCGCGACGGTGGCGCTGATCTTGGCCGCTTCTGCCGGTGGATTCGCCCTGGCATCGTGGCCCGGATTCTATCCGCATGCGACGGCCGTGGTTGGAAATCGCGTGGTGAGCGCGGCCGATATCCTCAATCGCGCGGCGATAGCGCCGCGCCGGAACATGTGGCTGCAGAATACGGCGCGGATGGACGCACGCATCGAAGCGATTCCCTATATCCTGAGCGCTGCGGTGCACCGTTCGCTGCCCGCCAACATCACGATCGTCGTGCAGGAGCGAGAGCCGTTCGCCACACTGGTTTCGCCGCAAGGACACGCAGTCGTCGATAGCGCCCTGCGGGTGCTGGCGCCGGGCGATGCGAGCCCGTCGCTCCCCCTCATCCTCATCCGCACGCCGCAGTCCCTAACGCCGGGGACCTTCGTGACGGATGCCGGCGTCATGCGGCTTCGGGACGACGCGCTAGCGCTGGCGCGTGCGAACGTGGTAACGCGCGAATTGCGCTACGATCGCTTTGGGGAGCTCGTGATCGTACTCCGCAACGGCATCGACGTGAAGCTCGGAGGGCCGCGAAATTTCGCCGCAAAGATTTCGCTGATCGATCCCATCGTGGCGCAAGTATCGCGCTCGCATCGGGCGATCGCGGCGCTCGATCTTCGTGCGCCCACTACGCCGGTCGTCATTTACAAGTAGGGCGAGGGCGTAAAAAAGCGAGGGACGGCCGTTCGGCTGTCCCTCGCTTCGGTTGGCGCGAGCTCTGCTAGTGAGCGTTCATGTCCAGATAAACGACGACGGCGCCTTTGATGATCGAGCACTTGATTTGATCGTTTGGCTTGATCTTACTGAAATCCACCGTTGGACGGCCGGCTCCCAGGGTCGTTTCCGCCCCATTGTCCATAGCCACGGTGATGTGTTTGGAATCCACGATCTTCTCGACCTTGACGGTATAGGTGCCGTCCGGAATCAGCGAAGCGTCGATCGTTGCTGCGAGAGCCGCGGTCGGCAGCAGGCAGGCAGCCACGAGGGATAAGATGGCGATGTTCTTTTGCACGATTAACTCCAACGAGAAGGATCGGTAGCCTAAGATGATAGCGCAATTGCCCCGGGGTCTTCCAGGGCCTGGCGCGTGTTTTTTTCCGAATCCCCGAATTCGGCCTGCGCGCCGGTATCGAATTGTCCGACCAACTCGCGCAGAGAGGTTGCCTGGGAGTGGACTTCGTCCGAGCTGGACGCCATGCCGCCGATCGCCTCGGAGTTCTTGCTTCCGAGATCGCTCGACCGCTTGATCCGCGTTCCAAGGGCGCCGATGGCCGTCTGCTGTTCGGTGGATGCCCGCGCCACCTGAGCGGTCCGATTCTCGATTTCCGAGACGCTTTCGAGGATTTGATTCGACGTTATCGCCTGTTCGCGCATCGTCGCCGCGGCCTCATGCGTCATCGCGCCCATCTGTTCGCTAGCCTTGGCCAATTCCTCTGAGGCTCGCGCCTGTTCGGTAGTTGCCACGCTAATCTCGCTGACCAACTGCGCGACTTCGGTGACGCGCGTGCTGATCGCTTCGATCATGGAGGTAACGCTTCGAGCCGACTCGGCGTTGCTCTGCACCAAAGTATTTGCACGGGCCGTCCGGTCCAGCACCGCGGTCGTGCGCTTCTGGATGTCGGCGACAAGCTGGCCGATCTGTTTGGTCGAGCTGGCGGAGTTCTCGGCCAGTTTGCGGACTTCGTCGGCGACGACCGCGAAGCCGCGGCCGTGTTCGCCCGCGCGGGCCGCCTCGATCGCGGCGTTGAGCGCCAAGAGGTTGGTTTGGTCGGCGATTTCTTCGATCAGCCCGAGAATCTCGCCGATCTGTCGCGACGCGCCGTCCAGGCTCTGCATTTCGGTAACCACGTCGCGGACGGTATCGCTAATCGAGCCCATGCCCTTGGAGAGTGCGAGGACTTCGTTGCGACCCTCGCGGACTTGCTGGTCGGTTACGTTCGATTCGGAGCGCACGCGATCGGCATTTCCGGCGACTTGCACGATGGACGCCGACATCTCTTGCGTGTTGGCGACGGCCTGTTCGACGACGGTCGCGAGATTGAGCAGATTCTGATCCATCTCTTGGATCGATGCGGTCATCTGTGCGACCGCACTGGAGATATCGGAAACGCGGCGTGCGACCGCCTCGGCGTTATCGGCGACCGTTCCCGAAGCGCTGGCGAGATCGCCCGAGTAGGTGAGCGCCTCGGAGAGCGCCGCAAGCTCTTCCTTAACGCGGTTCTCCACTTCGACCGCGATGTGATTGCTCTGCTGCGAGGCGGTCTGCACCGTGAATGAAGCGCGTTGGATCTGCAAAATCATGGCTGAGAGGCGATCGCCGAGTTCGTCGACGCCTTGGCCCAAGCGCCCGAGCAAGTCGCGCCCGTTCCAATTGACGCGCTTGGAGAGATCGCCGTTGCCCATCGCTTCGAAAACTTCGACGCAACGGCCGATGCTGCGCATCATCATTCTGCGCAACCACGTCATCGATCCGACCGCAATCAGGAGGGCCGCAATCGCTCCTGCGATGAGGACGCCGAGGCCGAGATTACGCGCGCGAATCAGATCGCTAAACCGCGAATCCGCAAGGGCGCTCAAATCGTTGAGCATCGCTTGGCCGTCGGCGCTCTGCTTTTCGTATGCGGCCGACGACGGCCCGTTGATCTGTTGGAGCGCGCCTGCGCGATTATTTTGTTGCAGCAAACTCACCGCGGAGAGCGCTTGAAAATCGAACGCGCTCGCGCTGGTGTTGAATTGATCGACGAGCTTGCCGATGGAATCTTTGCGTTGCGAGCAGCCGGCGGTTGCATCGCCGCTTGCGGCAGCCGCGCCTTTCGCCGTGCTCTGCGGGCAGAATATCTCGACCATTTTACGCGCGTCTTCCGGAAATTGCTTCACGAGCGTCTTCGCGAGCGTGAGCTGTGTCGCGGCGCGCGCGGCGTCCGGGTTGGTCGCCGCTTCGAGCGTCGCGGCGCGCAAGCTGTCGGCGTCGGCCGCCACCTTGGCGTACGCCAGCTGGCCCTTGACGATCGTGTCGTGGATGACTTGCGCTTGGTTGGTGATACCCTGCATGGCCCAAAGCATGACCGGGAGGTTGAGGAGCATCACAAAGATCACGAGGCCAAAAGCCATCGTGAGCCCACGCTCGAGACTCGTGCGGCGTCGATTCATATCCATGGGATAATCGGCCCACAGGGCTCCAACCTTTATCCCTTGGTAAACCCAAGGTAAGCGAGCCGTCCGATTTGGATTGTTCGCAGGTGTCCACAGGTTGTCCTCAAGGAGTTGCGCCAGCCCTCGCCAACCCCCCAGCGCAACGCGGAATGATCTCCCATCCCTAGTAGGGTTTAGCGGAGGCGGCCCCAATATATAGCGGTTAACGCGACTAGGCATTGTAGGTGAGTATCGGATGAAGCACGAGACCGTTTGTGGGCTCGATATCGGCACGACCAAGACGTGTGCGGTCGTTGCCGTGGAAGGCCCGAACGGGCTCGAAATCGTCGGCTTCGGCGAAGCCCCGTCGCTCGGGATGCGCAAAGGCGTCGTCGTCGATTTGGAGGCCACGATCAAATCCATCGAGGCTGCCACGGAGAAGGCCGAACGGATGGCCGGCGTCCACGTGTCCGAGGTTTTTGTCGGCATCACCGGCGAGCATATTCGCAGCACCAACAATCGGGCGGTCGTGGCGACCATCAGCGAGGATCGCGAGGTCGGCTCGGCCGACGTGCGCCGCGTGGTGGAGGCCAGCAAGATCATCAATCTGCCCGCCGATCGGCAGATCATCCACGCCCTGCCCCGATACTTCACCGTGGACGGCCAAGAGGGCGTCGAGGACCCGGTCGGCATGGCCGGCGGCCGGCTGGAAGTCGATACGCACATCGTCACGGGCGGCACCACGTTCATCACCAATGTGCTCAAGTGCGTGCATCGCGCCGGGCTCGAATCGGTCGGCTTGGTCTTCGAGCCGTTGGCCAGCTCCGCGGCGACGCTGGTGCCCGAGGAGAAGCAGGTCGGGGTCGTACTGCTCGATATCGGCGGCGGCACCAGCGACATCGCGGTGTACTCGCTCGGAAGCGCGATCTACACGGCGACGGTTCCGGTCGGCGGCAACATCCTCACCAACGACGTTTCGCTCGGCCTAAAAACCTCGCTCGCCGAGGCGGAAGAAGTTAAAAAACAATTCGGCGCCGGGATCGAAGACGGCGCGCAAACGTTTACCGTACGGACGCTCGACGGACGTACGAGTAAGGAACTCACCACCCAGCAGCTCAAGGCGATCGTGGTACCGCGCGTCCTCGAAACGCTGCGCATGGCCAAGCAGAAGATCGTCGAAAACGTCCCGCGCGATTTGGTATTGGGCGAAGTGGTGTTAACCGGCGGCGGCGCGTTGCTGCCGGGTATCGCGCCGATCGCCGAGGATGTGTTCGGATTGCCCGTGCGCATCGGTACGCCCTCGGGCATCGGCGGGCTGACCGACGCCATTACCATGCCGCAATTCTCGACGGCGATCGGTTTGGTGCTGTTCGGGGCGAACGGCGAATACGAACCGAGCGAGGGTGCGCGGCGCGGCGCGGCCTCGCTCTTCGCAAAACTCCGCAAGTGGCTCGTGGAGCTGTGGAACTAGATCGCGACCCGCCCGGCGTGCACGGCACGACGGGGCAACCCCAGGATCAATTAGCACTGTTCTCTTCGCAGGAGCATCACGACATGGCCGACTCACGACGTTACGTTCCCGAGCACGCCGCAACGATCAAGGTGATCGGTATCGGAGGCGGCGGTTGCAATGCCATCAATCGCATGATCGAAGCCGGCCTCTCCGGCGTCGAATTCTTTTCGATCAACTCCGACGTCCAAGCGCTGCGCAACGCGCAGACCGAGAACACGGTGCAGATCGGCACCGGCATGACGCGCGGTTTGGGAGCCGGCGCAAACCCGACGCTCGGCCGCGAAGCCGCCGAAGAATCGCGCGAGGATCTCTCGCTGCTGCTCGACGGCGCCGACCTCGTTTTTATCACCGCCGGCATGGGCGGCGGCACGGGCACCGGCGCCGCGCCGGTGATCGCCGAACTCGCTCGCGAATCCGGCGCGCTCACGATCGCAGTGGTCACCAAACCCTTCGCGTTCGAAGGCCGCAAGCGCATGCAAATTGCCGAGCACGGCATCGCCGAGCTCGAAGCTAAAGTCGATACGCTGATCACGATTCCCAACGAGCGCATTCTGCAAGTGATCGAAAAACGCACGCCGTTGAACGAAGCCTTCGCGTACGCCGACGACGTGCTGCGCCAAGGCATTCAAGGCATCAGCGACCTGATCACGCAGCCGGGCCTCATCAATCTCGATTTCGCCGACGTCAAAACGATTATGACGGACGCGGGTTCGGCGATGATGGGCATCGGCGAAGGCTCGGGCGAGCATCGCGCCGCCGACGCCGCGCAAAAGGCGATCGCATCGCCGCTGCTCGAGACCACGATCGAAGGCGCGCGCGGCGTGATCTTCAACATCACCGGCGGCCCGGATATGGCGATGTACGAAGTGAACGAAGCGGCAGAAATGATCAGCCGTGCGGTGGATTCGGACGCGCAGATCATCTTCGGCGCATCGATCGATCCGAACATGAGCGGACGCGTGCGCGTAACCGTGCTGGCAGCCGGCTTCGGCGCACCGCGCGCCTATCGCGGCGCGAGCAGCGGCCTTGCGTTCGACACCGGCAAACTCGAAACGGTCTCGCCGGTGAACATGGACGACATCGAAGTGCCCGCTTTCCTACGCTATCGCGGCTAAGCTTCAACCATGGGCTTTGACGCGCGCGTATTACTGGATTCGCAAAGCCCGGCGGGGGTGCGGCTCACCACGCTGCAGGTGACCTTCCCCCGCTTTGTCTTATCCGAGTTCAACACGCATCGCACGTTCTCGCGCAATAGCGCGAGCAGCCGTGCGATTCCGACCAACAAACTCCTCGAACGCGTGCTGAACGACCCGGTGCTGCCGGTGGAGTGGGGCCGCAACCAGCAGGGCATGTCGGCGGGAGAAGAGCTGACCGACGAGGATGCCGAGCGCGCAAAAGGTGTGTGGCTGGCGGCGATGCACGATGCGATCGCTCGCGTGAAAGAGATGCAGGCCTTTCGCGTGCACAAGCAGATCATCAATCGATTGCTCGAGCCGTTCATGTGGCATACCGTGATCGTTACGGCGACGGAGTGGGAGAATTTCTTCGAACTGCGCTGTTCGCCGAACGCGCAACCGGAGATCCGCGTGGCTGCCGAATTGATGCGCCAGGCTATGGGCGAGAGCACCCCGGCAACGATTGCGAACGGCGAGTGGCACCTGCCGCTGGTGCAAAGCGACGAGCAGACCCTGGATATCGAGACGCGAAAGAGAATCAGCGCGGCCCGATGCGCGCGGGTTTCGTATCTCACCCACGACGGCAAACGCGACATCGAAAAAGACGTCGAACTCTGCGAACGCTTGCGTACCGATCGGCACTTGAGCCCATTCGAGCACGTCGCGATGGCCGCCGCCGACAAGGACTTCCACGCGAACTTCCGCGGCTGGGTCCAGATGCGGGCCGAGATCGAGGTCGCCGGGAGCCTGGCCGGGACCCGCTAAAAGCCCGGATTGGGGCCGGCCGGAGTACCCAACAAAAAGAAACCTAGGACATTAAGGCGCCCTTTGCCACGACCGTATTGCGGTTTCTCGATATCTATGGCATAAGTAGCAAACCGACGCTCGCTTGCTAAGGTGACCGTCGGCAATATTGCTCGCGTGATGCTGCAGTGAGGTGGGTGTGGCGCTATTGCAGGGGGCCCAGTATTTGTTACCCCTGGGGGCCGGAGAGCGGGTGGTGGCCGGGGAGCTCGACCCACCTGCCATCCGCGCGGTCGACGAGATGCACCGCTTGTGCATCAGCCGCAGGGCCTCCGACATGCACCTGGAGCCGACCCTTTCGGGTGGACGGCTGCGCGCCAGGATCGATGGTGCCCTCTCCGAGCTCGGATCGGTCCCGACAACCCTCTTTGGGCAGATCGTTTCGCGGATCAAGCTTTTGGCCGGGATGGACATCGCCGACAAGCGCCAACCGCAGGACGGCCACTACCAAATCGATCACGAACGCGGGGCTTTCGATGCCCGCGTCTCTTCGATGCCGACGGTGCTCGGCGAAAAGCTCGTCGTTCGACTGCTGGACATGCGCTCGAACCTTCCTAAACTCTCGGAACTGGGGCTCCCGCATTCCTTGTACGCGCGATATCGGGAGATGGTGCACGCTCCCTTCGGCCTCATCGTCGTGTGCGGTCCCACGGGGAGCGGTAAGACGACGACGCTCTACGCGTCTTTAGCGGAACGCGGCGGCGCGCGAGAACACCTCTGCTCCGTCGAGGATCCGGTTGAAGCGCGCATTGCCGATGTCGTTCAAGTGCAAGTGAACGCACGCGCCGGCCTCACCTTTGCTCTCGCGTTGCGGTCTTTTCTAAGGCAAGACCCGGACGTTATCATGGTCGGCGAGATGCGCGACAAGGAGACCGCCGGCGTCGCTATGTCTGCCGCGCTATCGGGGCAATTGGTGATGACCAGCCTTCACAGCAGCGACGCACCTCGTACCATCGAACGGTTACTCGAACTTGGCATCCCGAGACATACGATCGCCGCCGGCCTGACCGGTATTATTGCTCAGCGCCTTCTGCGGCGGCTATGCGAAACGTGCAAAGTACCGCGCGTTGCCACGATGGATGAACGGGCCGCTTTGAACTTGGGGCCCGCACCGGTGTTCGACGCAGCTGGTTGTCTCGATTGCGCGTTCAGCGGATATCGCGGACGTATTGCCGTCTTCGAAGGTTTGCGCGTCAGCGATGAGATGCGCGCTCGGATCGGTGCGGAAGGATCGGCGGCCGATCTATGCGCGTTAGCCATCGAAGAGGGCTTCAGCCCGATGGCCGCGCACGCCGCCCAACGTGTAGCGGCCGGCGAAACCAGCATCGATGAGGTGCATCGGGTTCTTGGTTCGTGAGCGTAGAGAGCGGAGCATTCGCGTCGCTGCGACTATGGGAGTCGTTGCGTGTTGCGAAAGAACGATGTGCGTCCGACGTGCACATCGCTACCGGGCTGGTCCCGGCTATTCGCGTAGGCGGAGAGCTCGCGCTCCTTGGAACGAGCCCCGTCACGTCTGCCGAGATCGGCGAGATGTTGCGTTTGGCGATGGATCAGGGGCAGCGTACGCGTTTGGCGCACGACGCGGATATAACCGTGACGGTAGATTACCCTGATATCGGAACGCTGCGGCTGCACGCGAGTACGACCGACGCAGGGACATCGCTTGCGTTTCGCTTGCTCCCAAATGAGGTGCCGACGCTCGACTCCTTACATCTGCCGGAGATCGTTCGGCAGCTCCTCAACAAAACACATGGCTTGCTGATCTTTGCCGGTCCGACGGGTAGTGGAAAATCGACGTCGTTAGCGGGTGCAATTCGGTATTTGAGCGCCATGGGTAAACGCCGGATTATCTGCGTTGAGGACCCGATCGAGTTCCGGTACCGCGGAAAAGAATCGTTGGTGACGCAGCGACAGGTGGGCAGGGACGTTGCGAATTGCGCGGATGCCGTGCTCGCGTCGTTGCGTAGCGACCCGGATGTCATTCTGATCGGCGAGATGCGCGATGCGGCGACGATGCGTGCGGCGTTACTCGCAGCCGAAACGGGGCACCTCGTTCTAACCACGTTGCACACCGGCGAAGCCCCGCAGACCGTCGACCGCATCGTCGATGCGTTCGATGGTGCGGAGCAGCGAGCGGTTCGAAGCACTCTTGCAAACGTACTCTTAGGCGTCCTCTGCCAACGCTTGGTTCGCTGCCGCGCGGTACGAAGCCGGCGAGTCGTCGCAGAAGTGCTGGTCACGAGCGATGCCGTTCGTGCCCTCATCAGGGACGGAAAGAGCCATCAGCTTCGTAACGTCATCTCCACGGGTCGCGATCTCGGTATGCAGTCGCTCGAACAACACCTCTGCGACCTCCTGACTTCCCGCGACATCGAGATCGAAGAAGCGTTACGTCAAACGAACCGAGGGGAGGAGCTCCTGGCGTTGCTCCGCGGGGCGACGGGATGACGAGCGCATATTTCTATGCCGCACGAACGCGCCTCGGGCGACCGCTTCGCGGCACGCTCGACGCGGAGTCGATGGAGCACGCACTAGCGCACCTGCACGGACGTTCGCTCTACGTAACCTCGCTCGAGCCGATAACCTCCGCCGGCGGTATGATGCGCTCTCTCGTGTTCCTCAGGCGCGTAGACCGTGGCTCTCTAACGACGCTGTTCCGCTCTCTGGCAACCATGGTCGCGGCGGGCGTCACGCTGCGCAAGGCCCTGGCCGTAGCGATCGATACTTGTGCTAACGAGCGGCTGCGCGAGGCACTCGAGTCGATCGCGAGCGAAGTGGAATCCGGCAGTTCCCTATCGGTGGCGATGGAGCGTCGCGGCCACGAGTTTCCACGGCTCTTTGCGATGATGATTCGCGCGGCGGAGACCGCTGGGGTTCTCGATACCGCTCTCCTTCGAGTCGCCGACTTATTGGAGCGCGAGGGTGTGATGCGGGCGCGCATCTATGCGGCCCTGACCTATCCCGCAATCGTCGCAACCGCATCGGTTGGGCTCGTGCTATTTCTACTGGCGAAAACGATGCCGTCGTTCGCTGCGATGTTCGCTCAGCTTCACGTCCCCTTACCACGTAGCACGGCGTTGTTGATCGGGGTGGGCGACGTTCTCGGACACCCCACGAATTGGTGGGGCGGATTGGCCGGTATTGTCGCGCTTGCTTGTATCGCGCGCTGGTTACGCTCCCTTCCTGCCGTTCGCGATCGTTACGATCTCGTCGTCCTGCGTCTCCCGCTCGTTGGGCGCGTCGTAAGGAACATCAATATCGCGCGCTTTGCTCGCACCTTGGGAACCATGCTGGTATCCGGGGTCAACGTGGAAGCGGCGTTGGGCGCGACGCGCGACGTGCTCGGCAATGGTTTGTATGCCCGTCACGTGGACGAGATCAGGACAAGCATCAGAGCGGGAGGCAGCGTCGCCATGGTGATGGGAGAGCGTGGCTTTTTCGACCCGCTATTCATGCAACTGGTTCGCGTCGGCGAGGAAACGGGGTCGCTCGACCAGATGCTTCTGCGCCTTGCCGAGCACCACGAGCGTGCGGTTGAATCGGCGCTCTCCACCGCCAGCAATGCGCTCGAACCGATCCTAATCCTCCTCTTGGGAGCTGTCGTCGGCACGATCGTATCCTCGATTCTGGTTCCACTCTACTCGATTATTGGGAGCATAAAATGAGCGCGTTAACTTCCGCTTTGGAGAATTGGCTGGATACTCGCATGCCCGATTCGCGGGCTCATCTAATAGAGTCCCATCAATACTTATGCAGGCGAGCGGCGCGAAAATTTCTGCGGCGTGGTGTCGATCGGGCCGACTTAGAGCAGGTTGCTGCGATCGGCCTCATAAAGGCCGTCGATCGATACGATCGTTCATACGATACGCCGTTCGACGCATATGCGTGGAGGTTCGTTTTGGGCGAACTCATGCACTACGTGCGGGATTCCGAGCGCATGATTCGGGCTCCCAGACGTCTACGCGAGCTGGACCGGCGATACGGCCGCGTCGAGAGCGAGTTGTGCTCCGAACTTGGGCGCTCGCCTATGGAAGCGGAAGTGCTCCAAGCGATGGGTGGGACGAGCGCCGATAGCCGAGAACTGCAAATGTACAGGCAAGGCTCGGCCATGGTGTCCCTCGAGGCGATGCGATCCTTTGAGTTGGTGCAGGCGGCCTCGTATACCATGGACACGTGCGTCGATGCGTTGACGATCGAACGGGGGCTGGGCGGCCTCTCGATTGTGGAGCAGGAAATCATTCGCCACGTATATCTCCGCGAGACGCCTATGGCTGAGATTGCGAGCATTCTTGGATACTCGCGCAGGCACGTGAGTCGCCTTCACAACGTTGCCATCAAAAAATTACTGCGCGTCCTTCGTCCTTTGCAGGACGAATAAGGGCACCGATTATGGCATGAGGCACGAAGGCGAGCGCGGATTTACGCTAATTGAGATGATGATCGTGGTGGCAATCATCGCGATTCTTGTAGCGATTCTCGTACCGAATTTCATCCGCGCACGCTCGCAGGCACAGACCGCGGCCTGCGAGGCGAACATCAAAGAGATCGCCACGGCGCTGGAACTCTATCAAACAGATAATCTCAAGTATCCGTCCAGCGGAGAAGCAAGCGCCTCGAATACGGATTTGAAGCCGTATCTGAACCAGACGCCGATCGATCCTGCGGCCGGTCCGGGAGTTCCATACACCTTTGTCGTTTCGACCGATGCGCAGACCGGCGTTGAGTCGTACACCATCACATGCCCGGGCTCCCACGACGTCGGAACGCTGCAAACCATCGCTCCGAATACGACGAACACGCACATACAATACAATTCCAATGGCGGATTTACAGCGTCCGCGGGCGGTGGGTAGCGTGGACATCATTCACGCTGCTCTGATGGACGTAGCGGCGCGCTCGCTGGCAGGACCCGCCGTATGCACCGGGGCGGGGTTGGTGGGTTCGTTGGGCCCGTGCGCCGCGCCGCGCATGGTCGCCGTTGCCGGCATCGGCAGCGATCGCGTGCCCGTGTCGCTCCGGTGTCGCTCGATGGCGTCATTGATCGCGGGGATTTGTTGCGGCTATGTGATCCTGGGCCTAGCGGCAACGGTGCTGTTCCGCATGATGCAGATGGTCGGCATCCTCTATGCGGCGATGTGTATAGTGCTGCTTTTTGTAGGGATCAAAAGCATCGTCGCATCGGATGGCGTGATATCCGGTACCGGATGTCGCCACGAACGGGGGATGAGCGGGGCGAGTTTTTTCGCCGGGATATCGTTTGCATTGGTCGTCTCTCCGTGCTGTACGCCGATCGTTGCGGGGATAGCCGCGTTCGCACAGGCGAACGGTGACTGGCCGTATTCCGGACTCTGCATGGCATGCTTCGCCCTCGGTCACTCCGCGCCGCTGGCGATCGTGGGGTTCGCAAGCATGGCCCTGCGAGAACGAATCCTTCGTTACGCTCCAGCCGTGGGAGTCATCAACGGCGCCCTGCTCCTGGGACTCGCGGGCTATTACGCGGTGTTGGCGTGACGGTCATACCGGTATGGCGCCGCTTGGCGTTGAGCGCACTGGCGCTGATGGTATCGGCGCTGCTTCTGCGCGGACAGATATCTTCGGCGATCGTCCTGCGGGGAGATCAGGAAGCCTATGTGGGGCATGACGCGCATGCGAATGCCTTATACCTGCGGGCGTTGTACGTGGATCCTCACAACGCCGTCGCGGTCGACCGATTTGCGTTCGGCACCTTGAGCGGCCACCGCCCGAGGATGATGCGGCGCGGCATTCTGGTTGCATCGAGATACCTCATCCAAACGCCGCGCGATGCGACGGTGTTGATGGATCGAGCGCTTCTCGAGGAAGCATTGGGCCACTTCGCAGACGCCGAGCGCGATTTCGGCCGCGTCGCACTGCTGCGTGCCTCCGCGCAGGCATATACGTTCGCGGGCTTCGCAGCGCTACGTGCGGGCGACCGAAAGGGCGCTGTAGCGTATTGGCATGGGGCGGCAAGGATCGATGCGTCCTACGTTCCCGCACGAGTAGCGCTCGCGAGAATCGGATGCTGACGGTGCTCGTTCCAGGCGTTACGGCGCTGCTGGCCTGCGCGACGTTTCTTGCGGTCGCGCATGGAGACGAGCGATTATCGCCACGGGAGCATACGGGGGCGCAGTTTGGAAGCGCGCTCGTAGCCGTCGCGGCGACGTTCGCCGTACTGTTTCGTGGGCCTCGGGATTATCCGCAAATCGAAATCCTGGTCGGTGCACTGGTCGTCAGCGCTTGGACGGACCTACGCTTGGGCCTAATCCTCGATCGCGTAACGGTCCCGGCATTGCTTTCGGTCGTTACCTTTTGCGCCCTTGAGGGAACGACCATCGCAAGCCTCTTGGGCATCCTTGGAAGCGCGGGAGTCGTGGTTGCGCTGCACGCGATCACGCGCGGGCGTGGGATCGGTCTTGGCGACGCGAAGCTGGCGGCCGTGATTGGAGCCTGTTTGGGCGTGTATGGCGGTGGACTAGCACTCGCATCCGCTTTCGTCATCGCCGCGCTGGTCAACTCAGCGCTCTTGTTGATGCATCGCGTCAAAATGGGCGATCGCGTACCGTTCGGACCGTATTTGGCATGGGGAAGCGTTGTCGCGATCGCGCTGGGAGCGGCGCAATGATCGGTCGCATGCAGCCTTTGCCGCTGGGTATCGATATCGGTACAAAGCGCGTGCGGGTAGCCTACGCGGAACGATCGCGCGCGAGCGAAACGCAAGTTCGAGCGGTTATTTCGCGCGATCTGCCGGCCGACGCGGTCAACCTAGCGGGGGAGATTGTCCTGCCGGAGCTAGTAGGTGCCGCGATCGAACAAGCGGTGGACGATATCGGCGCGCGCGAACGCCGATGTATAGCTTCGGTACGCGACGACGCATTGCGCTTCATGCGCTTGCCCGACATGAGTACCGGCGAGCGAATACAGGCCATGCGCTATGAGGCGGAGCGTTTCGCCGGATGGAAATTCGACGAAGACCCCACGGTGGTGCGCGCTCATCGAGTCGCCGAGGATCTCTATGCGGTCGGCGCCGTTCGTCGCCGAGTGTTGGACTCTCGGGTCCGAGCCTTGCGCATTGCGGGCTTGTCTCCAAAGGCAATCGAAAGCGAAACCTTTGCTTTGCATCGCGTTGCGGCCCAAGTGGATGCGGTGATCGACATCGGATGCGAGCGCACCAGAGTGCACGTCCAGGTCGTAGAGGGGCAATGCGCCTTTTCCATCCCGGTCGGCGGCGCTCACGTAACGCGGGGCATCGCTGCGGATCTAGGTATCGACGAGCATGCGGCGGAGGCGCGCAAGCGGATCGTCGGATTGGCCGGCGCCGGCGTTGCGGAGCGCGATCGATTCCTAATGCATCTCGCCGGCACGTTCGAACGCTTGCGCGGGCACTTGCCCCTGTCATCGGTGGCGCTTACCGGCAACGGATCGCGTCTGGCAGGATTGGCGGCCGGTATCGAGGCGGTGACGGGCTGCACCGTCGAGATGCCCGTTCCGGAGACACTTCGAGGCGACGCGTACCCGGATGACGTCTTAGAGGTCGCCGCACCCGACTGGGGGCTAGCTGTCGGCCTGGCGTTATGGAGCGCGGCGTGATGCGATTCGACTACCTTCACGACCCCGAGATCGGAGCGATCGCGAAGTTACGCCGAATCGCCGCGGCGCCGGAAATGCGGGCCCCATCGTTGGTGCTCCTGCTCGTAGTAGTCGTGGAACTAGCGATTGGAGGGATGTTGAACTATCGCTGCTCGCTCGGGCGCGCGCAGCAGCTGGCGGCCGAGCGCATGGAACGCGTCACCGCAAGCCGCCTGCAACAGCTGAAGATCGACACGTCGCGCGTCGAACGGATGCTGGCGTTGGATGCCCGGATTCACCGTATTCGTGGCTCGGGCGCCGCGGAAGCGGCGCGAGTCCTCGATATTGCGAATCATCTTCCAGCGAGCGTCTGGCTACGATCGATTACAGACAGCGACAAAGGCGAAGTCCTCGTCGGTCGTGCAGAGGGACTGACGTCGGTCGGTGATGCCGTTCGTGAAATGATGTCGGCCTCAACGGTCGCGTCACCACAATTGATGGAGGCTCGCTCCCTCGACGTCAAGGCGATGCCTAACCTTATGTCGTTTCAAATGACTCTCGCGGATCGATCCAAGTGAAAGCGCTCGTCGGTCGTCTGCGAATACCGCCGCGGTGGATCGCCTGGTCGCTCGTCGTCACGCTGGGTGTTGGCGGCTACGTGATGGGGATCGCGCCGAGACAACTGGAGCTGCGCGCTATCCTTACGCTCGCGCGGGCCGCCTACGAACGAGCGGCGCTAAACCAGCGGGTTCTAGCCCGTAGCGCCGCGATCGAAATCGCGCGCAGCCGCGTGCGGACCGACCTGGCCCACCTCATCGGCCGCGCCAACGCGAGTTCGACATTGGAAGCCAGCTTGCAGCTTATCGCCAGAGAGGCAGCGGAGCACCAGGTGCTCGTTCACGCAATCGTCCGCGGTTCTAATCCCCGCACGAAACACGCGATTGAGAGCGTTCCGATAACCCTCGACGTCATCGGTCGTTTTATTCCCATCAGTACGTTCGTGTGCGATCTATCGCGCCGAGAGGTGCTCGTAGACGTCCATACCGTTCGTCTCGAAGCGCTCTCGGGATCGTCGGAGGAACGTCCATTAGTTCGAGGCACGATCGACGTTTCGATCGATCGCATCCTTGACGTAAAGCAAGAGGAGTAGCTTGAAGATGCTGCCGCCGTTGTCCGATAGCCACCGCGCAACGTTGCTCCAGGTAGCGGCGCTGCTATGCGCGGGTACGCTGTGCCTGATTCCTTTTGCCTCGGCCTCATCATCGGTCGGCCCGGCAGAGATCGCGCAGCCATCGTCGCCGGGCTTTTCGCTCACGCTACCGGCGGAATCCGCCGTGGCGCTTCCCATGGCTCGGCGGGACCCCTTCGTTGCAAGCTCGCGGGCCATCGCCCTGGAGAGTATGGCAACGTCGAGGGGCGTGGTACGGGCGGTTGCTCTGGGAGCGGAGCCGCGTGCGATCGTCGATACTAGCAGCGGGACGCTGATGTTGAAGGTGGGCGACGCCTTGATGGGTTCCGACATCGTCGAAATCGATGCGGGCGGCGTGCTGCTTGAAGACGGCATCCGGCTCCATCTCGGCAATGCGCCGCAGCGATGATTCGGATAGCGGCTGCCTGCGCCATCGCGCTGCTGCTCCTTGCATCGTCGCAGAGCGGTATAGGGGCGGAGCCCCTCATTTCGATCAACGTGCAAGAAGCCGAACTCTCGGACGTCATCGCGCTATTGGCTGCCGAGGGCCACGTCAACGTGGTCGTGGATGCCTCGGTACGGAAGCAGAAGATCACGCTGCGACTGCAGAGAGTTCCTTTTGAAGCAGCACTCGACGTTGTTCTGTCTGCGCACGGTTTGCAGGCGTATCGAGATCGCGGCGTCCTCGTCGTCGGATCCTCGTCGGCGATGAATTTACGTAACGCCGAATCTGCTCCGAGTCACGCCGCACGAACGCAATTATTCGCATTGCGGCACGCGCGAGCCGGCGAACTTTCAAAAGAGCTTGAAGGGGCGCTGCCGCCGGGGACCGTCATCGTCGCCGACGAGCGAACGTCGTCGCTCGTGGTAACGGGCGATGCCGCAACGCTTCGCAGAACCCGTTTGTTGGTGAGATCCCTTGACCGCCGGCTTCTTGGCTCCGCCAACGTAACGCGCCGGTTCCTCCTGCGTTTTGTCAAGCCGGACGAGGTGGTGAAGGAGCTCAAACGCATCGAGCCCGCCGGAATCTATATAGCCGATCCGCACCAAAATGCGGTCCTCGTGAGCGGTGGGGATCGAATTGTGCGGTCGGCAGGCAGCCTTATCCAAAGCGTCGACGTCGCGAGCCCGCAAGTGCTGTTCGAGGTGAAAGTTGCAGACGTCACTCCCCGAAACGATCAAAGCAATTTCGGCTTAGAGTTCGGCGGCGAAACGTTGGATGGCCAGCCATCGCCAGGCGGTACCACCTATGCGTTCCGAGGCGGCTCGATCCCGATCAACGTGACGCTCAACGCTCTGATTACCGAAGGCCGAGCGCAAATTCTTGCAACGCCCCGATTGGTTACGCTCAATAATAAGGAGGCCGATCTTCTCATCGGTCAGACGTACCCCATCGTTTTTAATACCTCGGTACTCGGTGGGCAAAACGTGCAATTTGTGGATATCGGCGTAAAATTACGCCTGACGCCCACCATCGGGCCCGACGGAATGGTCACGGCGGAACTGCATCCGGAGTATAGCGAATTGCTGGGTTTTACCGGTTCCGGCTACCCGATCATCGCGAATCGCAAAATCGACTCCACGCTACGTGTCGCGAACGATCAGACGATCGTTCTAGGTGGCCTTATGCGCGATGTCAGCAGCCAAACGATCGCGCGGGTACCGGGCCTTTCGAGCATTCCGATTCTGGGCGCGTTCTTCAAAAACAAACAGGCTCGACACGAACGGGACGAAATCGTGTTTCTGATCACCCCGCACGTCATTTTCCCCGATGGGCCGGTCCCACAGCGTTAGGGCGCCGGCGGCACCGGCTGCTCGCTAAGGGCAGGCTGCGTCGTCCCTCGTCCCTAAAGCTGGAGGGGTGTTTCGGTACCTTACTGCCGGCGAGTCGCACGGGCCCGCGCTGGTCGGCATCCTCGATGGGCTTCCCGCGAATCTCGCGCTCGATGTGGAGCGCATCAATCAAACCCTAGCGCGCCGGCAGGGCGGCTACGGCCGCGGCGGCCGTATGAAGATCGAGCGCGACGAGGTCGAGTTTCTGGCCGGCGTTCGCGGGAGCCGCACGCTGGGCTCGCCCATCGCGGTCCTGGTTCGCAATCGCGATTTCGAAAACGTCCGCGCCTTGATGGATCCCATCACCGGGGCCGGCAAAGAGTTGACGAATCCACGACCCGGCCACGCCGACTATGCGGGAGCGCTCAAATACCGTCATCGCGATCTGCGCAACGTACTGGAGCGGGCGAGCGCGCGTGAAACCGCGATGCGCGTCTGTCTGGGTGCCATCTGCGCGCAATTTTTGGAAGCCTTGGGCATCCGCACCTCCAGTTACGTTCACCGCATCGGCGACGTGGAAGCACCGCCTCTTGAGGGCTACACGGAAGACGACGTCGAGCGCAGCGAGGTACGCTGCCCCGATCCGCGTACCGAATCGCGCATGATCGAGGCGATCGATCGCGCCAAAGCTGCGGGCGATACGCTGGGCGGCCAGTTCGTGGTGCGGATCGAGGGCATTCCGGCCGGCGTCGGCAGCAACCGGCAGCCCGATACGCGCCTGGACGGTGTGCTGGCGGGCGCACTGATGGCGATGCAAACCGTAAAGGCGGTGGAAGTCGGCCTGGGCGCCGACGTCGCATCGCGCCCGGGTTCCGAGGCGCACGATAATTTCGCGATGGAAGGCGGCGATGTGGTGCGGGCGAGCAATCGCGCGGGCGGCATCGAGGGCGGCATGAGCAACGGGCAACCAATCCTGCTCCGCGTATCCGTCAAGCCGATTCCGACGTTGATGAAAGCGCTGCCGTCGGTGAATTTGCACGAGGGTACGCAAGCCGCCGCGACGATCGTGCGCAGCGACGTCTGCGTGGTGCCTGCCGCCGCCATCGTCGGCGAAGCGATGGCGCGCCTGGCGCTCGTGGCACCGCTGCTGGAGAAGTACGGTGGCGATTCGATCGATGAAACGCTCGATAATCTGCGGCGCTCGAACGACGTAGCGGCCGCACTATTCGCTCGCAAGGAGGGCGTATGAGGCGACACTTGGCCTTGGTAGGTTTTATGGCCAGTGGAAAATCCACGATCGGCAAAAAACTCGCGCGCAAATTACACTGCGCGTTCTACGATACGGACGATTTGATCGTGGAGGACCACGGCCAGATTTCGGATATTTTTTACAACGAAGGCGAAGCGGCGTTTCGTCGCTACGAATTCGATGCAATCTCACACGTCGTGGAAGAAGGCGACCCGGGCGTCATCGCATTGGGCGGCGGTGCGGTCACGTACGAACCTACGCAGAAGCTGGTGAAGAAGCGCACGCATCGCATCTTTATCAAGGTTTCGCCCGAGCAAGTGCTCGACCGGCTGCACCACAGCAAGCGCGTGCGACCGTTGCTCGGGCCGACGCCGGCGCTCTCAAAGATCAAAGATTTGTACCTTAAACGCATGCCTACGTACGCGCATGCGGACCTCGTCATCGAGGCGGATGACATGACGACCACGCAAGTGGTAGACGCGATCGTCGAGTGGATGCACAAGAAGAAGATCGAAATGTAGCCGGCGAGCGCGTCGTCAACCGCGATTTGGGGTACCCCATCGTGGTTGACGACGACGTTCGCCCCGCCATCGCCGATTGGCTCCGCGCGCGTTCCACTCCGTGGGTCGTGGTCTGCGACGCGCATCCCGCGGTTGTCCGGATTGCGCGCAGCATCGCGCGATTGGTCCCGGGCTCGCTGGGCGTGCTGCCGTTCGCGCTCGGGGAGCAGCGCAAGCGGTTATCGACCCTCGAAGGCGTGCTGGAGGCGCTGGTGACCGCCGGCGCAGATCGGCAGACGCTCGTGCTGGGAGTGGGCGGCGGCGTCGCGAGCGATCTCTTCGGCTGTGCCGCGGCGCTGTATATGCGCGGCGTCGAATATGCGCACGTCGCGACGACGCTCGTCGCGATGGCGGATGCATCGATCGGCGGCAAAACCGGCGTCGATCTGCCCAGCGGCAAAAATCTTGCAGGCGTCTTTCGCGATCCGGTCGCCGTTTTCGGCCACGTCGACGCATTGCAGACGCTCCCGTATCGCCAACTGCGCGAAGGACTCGCCGAAATCGTCAAAGCCGCGATTATCGAAGGCAACGACCTGTTCGAGGCGATCGAGACGCTCTCGCCGCATCCGTTTTGGCGCTGGCCGTGGCTCGATCTCATCGGCGAAGCGATCAAGGTGAAGACGATGATCGTCGTCGACGACAAACACGAAGCCGGGATGCGCGAATTGCTCAATCTCGGGCATACCTTCGCGCACGGGCTGGAAAAGGCGAGCGACTACCGCATCGGGCACGGTGCCGGCGTTGCGCTGGGGTTGCGCGCGGCCGGATTGCTGGCCCTGCGCACGGGCCGCTTTTCGGAAGAAGAGCACCTACGCGTGCTCGCGACGCTCGCGCTCTTGGGCATGCCGTTGCAAACCTCCGTCTCACCGGCCCGCGTCTTCGACGCAATGCAGAGCGATAAAAAAAAACGCGGCGGGAAGCTGCGCTTCGTCGTGCCGCGCGCGATCGGCGACGTGGAGTGGGGCGTTGAAGCTCCCGACCGTATCGTGCGCGACGTGCTCGCGCTGATGACGACGGCTCCCGAGGCCCTTGGCTAGCCATTCGCGTCGTTGAAGCGCTCCCCGCGATCCGCTCGTCGCGGTTCGATCTTCCGCTCACCTACGAAACGGGCGGCTTCCAGGTGCAGGTGGGCGATGTCGTGCGCGTTCCGCTCGGCGGCCGCGAAGTGCTCGCCTTCATCGTCGCGCCCGAGCGCGAAGCCGATGCGGATCCTCGCGTCAAGCCGTTGCTCGAACGGCTGGACGTGCCGCGCGCCTTCGACGATGCCGGGCTGCACATGGCGCGCTTTATCGCAGAATACTATCTGTGTACGCTGGGCGAAGCCCTCGGTGCCGTCGTGCTCAATGGAGCGCTGCCGCGCACGGATGAGGCGCTGCGACGCTCGGCGGAACGGCCGCCGCGCGAACGCTTTCCCTCCGTCCCCGATCGGCTCATCGCGTTGCTGTGGGAGGCGTTGCCCGACGGATGCTCGCCGGGAGCGCTGCTGCGTCACCCCGAAGCGCGGCGCGCCGGCGACCGCGCGGCACTGCTGCGCCACATACAGACGTTGGTGCGTGGGGGCGCGTTAACCCGCGAGCGGCATTTTGTAGAACCTCGTATGCAAACATATCGGGTTCGCGTGTTGCATCCCGGGGCGACGCCGATCTCGGGGAAGAAGGCCGAGGCATTGCTCGCGTTCGTGCGCGAACAGCCCGGCGTACCGCGCGCCGATGCGCTGCTCGCGGGGTTTTCGCCTGCGGTCATCGCGCGAGCCGTAAAGGCCGGGGCGCTCGTTGAAGCAACCGTAGAACCGCGCCGCACGCGCTCCGCAACTGTGGCGGGGCCCGCGCCGATTCCGCCAACCGCGGAACAACGCGCGGCCCTCGCGCGCATCGATGCGTGGCTCGACGCGCACACGTATCACGAAGCGCTCGTTCACGGCGTCACCGGCAGCGGAAAGACCTACATTTACGTGGAGGCGATCAAGCGCGTCGTGCGGGAAGGCGGGCGCGCGATCGTGCTGGTCCCGGAGATTTCCTTGACACCGCAGACGGCTCGCCGGTTTGAAGTGGCATTCGGAGAGCGCGTCGCCGTCCTGCATTCGGCGCTTTCGGAGCGCGAGCGTTTCGAAGCGTGGCAAGCCTGCATGCGCGGTGAGATCGACGTGGTGGTAGGCGCCCGCAGTGCGGTCTTCGCGCCGTTACGCGACGTGCGGCTGCTCGTGGTCGACGAATCGCACGAAACTTCGTACAAGCAAGACACCTCGCCGCGCTATCATGCGGTCGCCGTGGCGCGCGAGCGGATGCGTCGAGAAGGCGGCGTTCTGTTGCTGGGCAGCGCGACGCCGTCGCTCGAAAGTTACGCCGCGGCAACGGCCGGGCGGATCGAACTGATCGTGCTGCGCGAGCGCGCGACCGCGCAAGCGATGCCGGCCGTCCGCATCGTCGATCTCGGCGCGGAATTTGAGGCCGGGAACCGGCGCGTCTTTAGCGGCCCGCTGGTGCAAGCGCTCGCCGACCGTATCGAACGGAAGCAGAAGAGCGTGCTCTTTGTGAACCGCCGCGGCAGCGCGAGTTTCGTGCTCTGCCGAAGCTGCGGCAAGGTCCCGGAATGTCCGCGCTGCAGCGTCTCGCTGACCGCGCACCGCTCCGAATCGCTGCTGCGCTGCCATTACTGCGATTTTCAAACGGCCTTTCCCCAGACGTGCCCCGCGTGCGGCCTCTCGACGATCAAGGAATTCGGCATCGGTACCGAACGCGTGGCGGAAGAAATCGCGCGTCTCTTTCCGCACGCGCACGTGTTGCGCATGGACTCGGATACCACGACGCGCGTTGGCGATCACGCGCGCATTCTCTCGGAATTCGAAGCGAGCGGCGACGTGCTAGTCGGTACGCAGATGGTGGCTAAGGGCTTGGATTTTCCAACCGTCACGCTCGTGGGCGTGGTCGCTGCGGATACGGGCTTGCACATCGCCGATTTTCGCGCTTCCGAGCGGACGTTCGGGCTGATCGCGCAAGTCTGCGGAAGAAGCGGCCGCTCTGCTCCGGGCGAAGCGATTGTGCAGACGTACGCCCCGAATCATCCCGCCGTCGTGTTTGCCGCGCAACACGACTACGATACGTTCGCTGCGCGCGAACTGCGGGAACGGCACCTGCTGGGATATCCGCCTGCGAAACGGCTCGTCTATCTCGGCATCATCGGGCGCAGCCGCTCGGACGCGTGGCAAGTGGCGACGGAGCTTGCCTCGCTGCTCGCCGAGCGGGTCGCCGGCGAGGTGTTGGGCCCCGCGCCCTATGCGATCGCGCGGCTCAATAACGAATGGCGCTTTCGCATCGCGCTCAAAACCACGGAGCCGGCGAAGACCCGCCGCGCGCTGCGCGAGCACGTTCTCCCGTTCGCCCGGCGCGAACGAAGAGCCCGCATCGCCATCAACGTCGACCCTTAGCGCGAGAGGCCGGATTTGCCCTGGAGACGCAGGGGAGAGCTGGGGAAGACTAACTGCGAGAGCAGCAGGCCTGCGACGAGTTGCACCGCGGCGACCGCAGCGTTTGCTCCGAGGATCAAGGCTGCGTCGATATTCTGCTGGAACGCGAACAACACGCTCTTGTAACTCAGGCTCCCTGGGACCAGCACGAGCAGCGCGGGCACGAGCATGACCGATTGCGGTATGCGCAAGAAGCGCGCCCCGAGGTTCGCAACCAGGCCGCAAATGAATGCGGAGGCAAAGGCGGAGACCTGATGTACGGCGGTGTCGGCGAGCAAATGCGAAGTGAGCAGCGCCATGAAGCTCGCGGCGAAGACCCACACAAAATCGCGTAAGCGCGCATCGAGATCGATCGAAAGCCCGACCGACATCAGGACGGCTGCCAGAATCCAGAAGCGGCTTGGAACCGGATGCGTGTGAATGTCGCCGGATTGTAAGAGGTGCGGCCCGAGAATCGCAAAGCCGAGAAGCGCTCCGCAACCAAGGGCGAGCAGCGTCGAGAGCACCTTGCCCAAACGCGCGACGCCGGCGACCAAATCGCCGTTCGCCAGTTCGTGTAACGCCAAGGTGAGCGAGTAGCCGGGTAACAGCACGACCACGCCGGCAACGATCGCGATGTACACGTTGGTCGGCCCGATAAAATGGGTCGTGAGCCCGACGATCAGCGTACCAGCGAAGGCGGCGATCACTTCGAAAAGTCGCGCGATAACCGCGTTGTTTTTTGCGAACGCGCTAATGACGCCCGTGACCAGGCCGATGAGCCCGGCGACGAAGAGCTCCGATACGCCGCCGCCCAGCAGAATCGCGACTCCCATGGCGACGAGCGCCAGCGCGGGAATCTCCCAAAGCGGCGAGATGCCGGGCCATCGCGTGTCGATCTCGCCGAGCAGACGGCTGGCTTGGTGGTAATCGATTTTTCCCAGGCGCAGATCGTCGTAGATGAGATTGAGCAGCGAGATCTTCCGTAGATTGACGCTCGAAGGCTCCAGTCGCATCATCACGACCTTTTGATTCCAACGTGGGCCAACCGCGATCGTGATATTCGTCGGCAGCGCGAAGATCTGCACCGGAAGGTCGATCGATGCCGCGATATTCATCAGCGTCGATTCGAGCGCGTCGGTCGCGATACCGGCGAGATGCAACTCGCGCGCCATCGTCGCGATGAACACCGCTTTGGGGTCGTCGGCGATTGCGGCGATTCCGGGCTGCGATGTCGGCTCGTCAATCATACGCGCATTATACCGTACGAATGGAAAAAGAGCCCCGATTGCACTGCGGCATCGGGGCTCTCTTCAAAAACCGTGGCGCGAGCGTTACTTCTTGCCGCTCTTTTTCGTGTTCTTGGCCTTCGACGGGCTCTTGGCTTTCGTCGTCTTCTCGGGCGCGCTCGCCGCGCGTTTCATCGCTGCCGCAAGGCGCGACTTCTTACGAGCCGCTTTATTGGGATGAATGATGCCGCTCTTGGCTGCCTTATCGAGCTGGCTCTCGACGGAGAGCGCGATCTCGGCATCCTGCGTTGAAACGGCCTTCTTGAAGAAGGTCTTCAGGCGGGTCTTCACGTCTTTGTTACGCGTGGTGCGCTTCTCGGACTGCCGCACCCATTTCTCAGCGGCCTTGATATTCGGCAACGATTCTACTCCCTAGGCGGTAAAAGGCACGATGGTCACCATAACACAGGCGCCAAGCCTCACGCAAGCACCTCGGGCCGCCCGGGCCTAGTTTGGGTCCAGGAGGATGCTGCGGAAGCTTTGGTAGCGGCTGGCAGCGATGCGGCCCTCCTCGACCGCGGCCTTTACCCCGCAGCCCGGCTCGCGCAGATGGGTGCAATCGGTGAAGCGGCACTGGGTGGCTGCCGCGGCGATTTCGCGGAAGCCTTCGGCGAGCTCCGCCGGCGAGATTTTACCCAGGCCGAACTCGTTGACGCCCGGGCTATCTATAAGGAAGCCGTCTCCCATGCGGTAGAGCCGGGCTGCGGTGGTGGTTTGGCGGCCTAGGCCGTGGCGCGAGACTTCGCCGACGCTGCCCTCGCCGCCGAGTGCTCGAAAGATCGAACTCTTTCCCACGCCGGAATTTCCGCACAGAAGCGCATGCCGGCCGGCGATCGCGTCCCGCAGCGTGCCGATGCCTTCGCCGAGGCGCGGATTGATCACGAGCGTCGGATAGCCCAGGGGTTCGTACATCGCGAGAAGTTCGGCGAGCAGCCTCGGCGCGCCGAGATCGGGTTTGGTGAGCACGATCAGCGCTTGAGTCCCCTGCAGCTGGGCGAAGGCCAGGAGTTGATCGAGCGTTACCAAGCGAGGCGCCGGGTCAGCCAGCGCGGTAACCGTGACGATCGAATCGACGTTAGCCGCCATGGTTTTGGTGCGCCCGCCGAACGACCGGCGCTCCAGGGTTGAGGCGCGCGGTTCCAGGCGCTCGATCACGACCTTCTCGTCCTCGAGCGCGCGCACGTAGGCCACATCGCCGGGTACGGGCATCGAGCGCTTGCCGGTCATCCGGCGCAGGTTAGCAACGCGCGGCGCGTGCTCGTCGTCGAGAACCACGAGCGCCGCGTTCTTTCCGGTAGAGACGACGAGCGCGCGCTGCAGTTCGATCATTCGCAAGATTGCGATAGATGCGCGGCTAACAGTCGTATGGTCGTGTCCACGCTGACCGTCCGTATGGCGCTCGACCGCGGCCAGGCCGATTGCGCCGCGGTCGACTTCGCCGTGCGCGCGTCCGGGGCCGACATCGTTTGGGGGCCTCGCACTCGCACCGGACGCCGGTACGGCTCCGTCGCCCATCCGTCGCACGAGCTGCGCGACGCATTGAATGCCATCGATGGCGTGAGCGTATTGGACGAGATCATCGCGATAGCTGTTTACCCATCGACGCCCGAAGCCTTGCCTGCCATTGCCGATGCCCTCGGCGGGGCGGGCGCGCCCGGCGGCGTTCTCTCGTGCGATGCGGTCGAAGATGCGGTTGTCGTGGAGTGGGATCCGTTGCGGACGCCCGCATCCATCGTCTACGGCTTGATCGATGTGGAACTCGCGCGCTTCCACGCATCGCGCGTCGTCGAGCTCCTGGTGCCTTTGAGCGACGCGTTGCTCGCGCGGATCGCGGCCGAGGGCCTGCGCGCGCCGGATCTGCGGGACGATCGGCTTTTGGAGTTTCAGTTGGAGCGGTCGGATGTCTTGGATTAACACGCTGTTTAGCTACATCGGCATCACCGACGTGCTCGATATTCTGGCCACCAGCGTGCTGGTGTATTACGTGCTGCTCCTGATTCGCGGAACCCGGGCGGTGCAGATTCTCACCGGCGTCTTCGTGCTGGTCGGGCTGCTCGGCGTTGCCAGCCTTTTGCATCTCTATTTGCTGGAAACGATTTTGCGACTGTTGGTCGTCGGTGCCGCGGTCACCCTACCCATCGTGTTCCAGCCCGAGTTGCGCCGCGCGCTGGAACAGATCGGCCGGGGCGGGTTCTTCCACCTCGACGATGAGAAGAGCGCGTGGACGCGGCCGGAGGACAAATCGATCGCGGCGCTCGCGCGGGCGGCATTTCTGCTATCGCGCAACAAACTCGGCGCGCTCATCGTGCTCGAACAGCAAAGCGGTCTCAAGGAGTTCATCGAGAGCGGCACGATCCTGGACGCACAGATCTCCGCCGAACTAATTTTGGCGATTTTTATGCCGCGCTCGCCGCTGCACGACGGCGCGATGATCGTTCGCGACAACATCCTCGAAGCCGCCGGCTGTTTCTTGCCGCTGGCCGAGCAGTCGCTAGCGGAGCGGCGGGTTGGAACGCGGCATCGCGCGGCGCTCGGCCTCACGGAGCAAACCGACGCGGTAGTCATCGTCGTATCCGAGGAGACCGGTGCGATCAGCGTCGCGCGCGAGGGCAAGCTTTCGCGCCCGGTTGAAGAAGAGCAGCGGCTGGTCAAGATTCTCCTTGCGGTGACGCGCGCGCCGCGCGAACATCGTTTAACCCGCGACGTCGTTACTCACTTGCGCGCGCGACTGACGCGGCGCGGCCAGGAAGAGCAGCTTGCAGATCATCCGCAGGAACTTCGTTCTTAAACTTCTCGCGCTCGCGATTGCGATCGTGGGATGGGCGTACTTTCGGTTTGCGACCAATCCGGTAATCTCGGCACGCTTCGACCAGCAGCTCTCGGTGCCGATCGTCGCGGCCAACCTTCCCGACGGGTACGTCGCGCATTTTTCCGAAAAGGAAGCGGTCGTAACGATCGCGACCAAGCGCGGCCAGCCGCCTATCAAACCGGATGAAATCAAGGCGGTGCTCGATCTCTCCAACCGCACCACCGGGGTTTACAACATCCCCCTGCAGCTGGTGGCCCCGACCCTCGTAGTGCAGAGTTTAAGCCCGGCGTCGGTGAGCTTGACGATCGAACGCATCGAGAGCCGGGTCTTTCCTCTTGCGGTACACTATCGCGGGCAGCGCCCGAGCGGCATAGTCGTCGGATCGGTAACGATGCAGCCCGCCACCGTTGTGGTTCACGGGCCGACCGGCGCGCTAGGGCAAATCTCTACGGTGCGCGTCGACGTGCCGATTCCGGGAGCTCCGGGGAGTTTCGACGAAATGGTTCGTCCGCGCGCGGTCGATTCATTCGGGCAGGAGATTCCGGGTCTCGATGTCGCGCCGGATTTAGTGCGCGTGCAACTCCAGTTCATTCCGGGAACCGGAACAAAAGGAAGATAGTGGGCCGTTATTTTGGGACCGATGGCATTCGCGGAGTTGCGAACGCCGATTTAACGCCGGAACTCGCCTTTGCCGTCGGGCGAGCGGGCGCAAGCGTTCTATCGGCGACCAGCGACCGCCATCGTCCGATGGTGATCGGGCGCGATACGCGGCTCTCGGGAACCATGCTCGAAGCCGCGATGATCGCCGGTATCACCTCGGTCGGCCGCGATGTGGTTTCGATCGGTATCGTCCCTACGCCGGCGGTGGCGTGCGTGACGGTTGCGGAGCATGCGGCTGCCGGCGTTATGATCAGCGCGTCGCACAATCCCGTGCCCGACAACGGTATCAAATTCTTCGGTCCCGACGGGTTCAAACTCTCGGATGAGGTTGAGAACCAGATCGAAGCCAGCATGGAAGCCGGCTCGCTCCCGAGACCGATCGGAACCGATATCGGTGTCGCAAGCGTGGCTCAGAATCTTGCTAAACACTATTACGCGGAACTCTACGAAACCGGTGTCGATCTGCACGGACTGCACGTGGTCGTAGACGCCGCGTACGGTGCGGCATATGCGATCGCTCCTTACGCCCTGCGTAAACTTGGTGCCATGGTAACGGAGCTGCACTGCGAGAATGACGGCTCGCGCATCAACGTCAAGAGCGGCGCTACGCATTTGGAACCGCTCGCGCGGAAGGTTCGCGAATTGCTCGCTGCGGGCGAAACCAACGTCGTCGGCGTCGCCTTCGACGGCGATGCCGACCGAGCGCTGTTCGTCGATGAAACCGGTACGATTCTCTCGGGCGATCACGTGATGTTCGCTATCGCGCGCGATCTGCACGAGCGCGGCGAACTCGCCGGCGATGCGATCGTCGGCACGGTTATGAGCAACATCGGTTTCGAGCGCGCGCTCTCCAACCACGGCATCGGGCTCTTGCGAGCGCCGGTCGGCGATCGCTACGTCTTGGAGTTCATGCGCGAGCGCGGCCTTGCCCTAGGCGGCGAGCAATCGGGCCATATCATCGATCTGCGCCGCAATACGACCGGCGACGGCCCCATGACGGCGGTGACGCTGTTCGGAATTGTCGCCGCCAGCAAGCGGCGCCTCCACGACCTGGTGGCCGAGGTGATCGTGGCTCCGCAAGTGCTGGTGAACGTTCGCACGGCTCGTCGCGAGGTGCTGGAGTTGGATTCGATCAGGGCGGCGATCGCCGATGCCGAGCGGCGCCTAGCCGGCTCCGGAAGGCTACTGATCCGGCCCTCGGGCACCGAGCCGCTGATCCGCGTCATGACCGAAGGCGACGATCGGGCCCTCATCGAGGGCATCGCTGCCGAGCTGGCCCGGCAAATCGAAGAAGCAGCCAACCCCTCGGGGGCGCCGGCTTAAGATCATAAAGCCCATGTAAAGGCGGGAAGGAGAACGGAGCCCTCGGGTAAACCTAACGGTTCATATAGAGCGCCGTGACCATGAGTCGCGGCACCTACGCCTGCACAAGATCACTGAATCCGGGCTGCAACCCGGAGCGGGGGACTCTCAGGGATAGGGGTGAGTGGACCGGTCTGGTCCTAGGGCGATCTTTCCCGCCCGAACCCGTCAACTAACCTCGCAAGTGTCGTGAAAGAGGAGTCGTTCTTGCGACAAGCGTTTGCGGCCGGGGCTTTTGCCCTGTTGCTCATCGGATCGTTCGGCATGGCCAGCGCGAACGAAACGAATTCTCACCACGCTATTCATACCCACAGAGCAGCCTCTAAAACATCGACTCAGCCACTGAGTCCGGATGTGACTGCGTGGACCGCCCATCTTTTAGTCGTCACGAACGCGGAACATCGCACGAAGGACGGCAAAATCAGCGAGTTCGCCGGCGGCGTCCTCGCGCGGACGTCCAAAATCGCCCAAGAACTCACCAAAAGCGCATTGCGCTTTCTGGGCACACCCTACGTCTTCGGTGGAACCACGGCCTCGGGCTTCGATTGCTCCGGCTACGTTCAGCACGTCTTCGCAATGCTCGGGATCAGCGTTCCGCGCACGGCGGACGCGCAGTACGACGCCGGCCACCGCATCGTCGGCGCCATGCGCCCGGGCGATCTGGTGTTTTTCCAGACATACGAGCCGGGCGTTTCGCACGTGGGCATCTACCTGGGTAACGGGAAATTCGTCCACGCATCGAGCCACGGCGTGATGGTTTCTAGCCTCTCCCAATCCTACTGGCACTCGCGCTACGTCGGCGCTAAGCGCCTCATCGCAACGCGATAGAGAATAACGTCGAGCGCGCGCAAGCCGAAACACGGCTTGCCGCGCAGGCCTATCTCGCGTGGCCGATCGCCCTCTACGAGCGGGTCGCTCCTCGGGACAGCGCATCGAACTGGTATAAAGTGCACCTTCGCCAAGCGCTCTGGTTCGGTAATATCGCCGCCCTGGGAGCGTTTATCGCGTTCCTCTGGCCCTTGGCCGCCAGCTTGCTGATCGCCGACGTCGTGGCGACGCTCTGGATCTACGGCCTCGCGTTACTCATCGATATTGCGTATTTCGTCCTATGGCTGGTGCTTGCAATGCGCTATAGTCGGCGAGCGGCCCGCGGGGAGCTCTTTACGATCCCGCTGGTTGCGCGCGTAACAGGGACGTGGTCGCGCAAGCCCTAATCTTCGTGACGCCCATTTCGATGGGGTGTAGCCAAGCGGTACGGCAGCGGACTTTGACTCCGCCATGCGTTGGTTCGAATCCAGCCACCCCAGCCATGGAAGAAGCGGCTCCCTAAAAGGGGGCCGCTTCTTGCATGGCTGGGCTACGCCGGCATCCCGCAACGCATGGCGGAGCTTGCTGGCGCGCTGGTAGAATTCGGAAAGCTTGCGACGATCGACCGACGAGATATAGGGGATGCCCGATGAATCCTTTGACTAACCCCGGAAAAGAGCCGCCCGTCATCACTACGGAAAGACTGACGCTGAGAGGCCATCGGTTCGAGGACCTACAGCCTTGCATTGATATGTGGTCCGATCCTGATGTCACCCGCTTCATCGGCGGAAAGCCTTCCACCGAGCAACAGACGTGGCTTCGTTTGTTGCAGTACGCCGGGCATTGGTCGGTCATGGGCTTCGGATATTGGGCCATGGAAGAAAAGGAAAGCGGGCTGTTCGTCGGAGAGGTTGGGTTTGCCGATTTTAGGCGAGATATTTCAACGTCGATGAGTACCGCTCCGGAAGCCGGCTGGGCTCTCGCTCCGCGCTTCCATGGCCGAGGGCTTGCAACTGAGGCGCTCGGTGCCATACTTGCTTGGGCGGATCGGCGTACGCAATGGCCGCGCACCGTGTGCTTGATAAGCCCCGACAATCTGCAGTCGATAAAGGTAGCCGCGAAATGCGGATATCGCGAATTCGAAGAGACGCTATTTAACGGGCGCCCCATTCTTTTGTTTGAGCGAAAGAAATAGATACGCGATCAGTCTAGGAACGCGTCGTTGGTGGGACGGCTTCGGGGAATGTGAAGACGTTGGTGGGGTCGACGTGCTGCTTTATCGCTTCGAGTCGCGCGAGATTGGTGCCGTGATATGCGGTCTTCCAATCGGTCAGGGACGGGTCGATGAAGTTTTGATAGGCGCCGCCTTTGGCGATGGGGACGATGGTTTCGTAGAAGGCGTTTAGCCATCCCAGGTTGTCGCGAAGCGTGCGATCAGGCGTCTCTTTTTCCCAATAGAGCTCGATCGAGCTGAGCCATTCGCTATGCCGATGCACGAAAGCCGTCTCGTGCGGCTTTCTATTATTAACGTGGCCCCCCGTTTGAAAAAGTTTGAATGCGGCCGACTTCGCGGTTTTCGGGTATCTCCGTAAGCCGTCAAAAACTGCTGCGACGGCGCGATGATCGAGCGCCTCATCGAAGAAGCGCGAGCGTTCTTGATAGTAAGCGGGGTGCCCCGGTTCCGATAGCGCTTGCTGCGCCTTCCAATAGGGCTCTCTACCGACGGTGCCGGTGGGCGTCGCGATGGCATACGTTTCGGCCAGCATCTCGCGCAGTTCGCTCGGGGTACCCGCGAATTGCCCAAGGGCGTGAATGGTGATCTCCGACGAAATGGTCGGCGCGTTTGCCGTCACTTTCGAACCAAGGGTTGCGGGTGCGCGCTCGAACGTGCTTACGAGATTGGCGAAAACACGTTCCGGTTGCCGGTCCCAGGTTAGATCGAAAACCGTCATCGGTCCCACTTCGAACGTCTGAAACGCAAACGACGTATTGATTCCAAAGTTTCCACCGCCCGCGCCGCGGCAGGCCCAGAATAGATCGTCGTCGCCTTGAAGCCTGCGAATCATCCCGTCCGCGGTGACGATCTCGGTTGCTACGAGTTGATCGCAGCCAAGCCCGTGGGCGCGCATGTTGAAGCCGATCCCGCCGCCGAGTACGAAACCCGCAACGCCGACGCCGGGGCAGCGGCCGTGGGTAATGGCAAGATTGCGGTTGCTGAAGTATGCCGACAGCCCGGCGTTCCGCGCGCCTCCACCGACGCTCGCTACGCCTGTATGCTCGTTAACCGATATAGCGTTGATGTCGCGCACGTCGATCATCAAGCCGGGAGTCGTAGAATAGCCCGCGTACGAATGCCCGCCGGAGCGGGCGACGAGCGGGGCGCCATGTTCTCGTGCCCATAGAATCGACGCGCTGACATCTTGCGCGTTCCTGCACATCGCAATGCCCGCGGGCCGCACGGCCGCGTAGCGGAGATTATTCGGCAGTGCTATCTCACCGTATCCGCGATCGCCGGGGAGCACGAGCCTTCCCGAAAGCCGACGCGCGAGCGTTGCCCACGGCAGCCCGGGATGCGCGGCGAGCAGCCCTAACCCGGTGCTTCCGATCGCGACGCTCCCCGCGACGCCTTGAAGAAACGCTCGCCGGTCTAGCATATGTCGCGGCCCGAGATTGAGGCGTCGATGATTTCGATGGGGTGGGCCGCCGGTAACGCCGCGCCACGACTTCGGAGGATCGACTGCATTTGGAGGGCGCATCCGGAGTTTGCGCTGGCGATGAGATCGGGGGAAACGGAGAGCACGTTGTCCACTTTGCGTTCGCCGATCTCGCGTGCCGATTCGGGCTCGAAGAGGTTGTACGTTCCGGCGCTGCCGCAACATTGGTCGCCGTCGGGCACTTCAAGCAGTAGCAGGCCCGGAATGCTCGCTAGAAGCGCGCGCGGTTGTTCGCGGATGCGCTGGGCGTGCGCGAGATGGCAGGCATCGTGATAGGCTACACGCTTGTGGATCGGGTGCCGCACGGCTAGCGGCTCAACTCCTCCGAGAAACTCGTTGATGTCGCGTACGCGCAATGCGAAGGCTTCGGCGCGTTCGCGAAACGCCGGGTCGTCCGCAAAGAGTTCGCCGTATTGTTTGAGGGTCGAACCGCAGCCCGCCGCGTTGATGATGATGGCGTCGAATCGCTCGTGCTCGAAGCGTTCGATCAACGCGCGCGCAAAGCGCTTGGCCTCGATATCGCGTCCGGAGTGCAGCGAGAGCGCACCGCAGCAACCCTGTCCCTGCGGCACGACTACGTCGTAACCCTCGGCAGCCAATACGCGGATCGTCGCGGCGTTGACGTTGGGGAAGAACGTGCGCTGCACGCAGCCCGCGACAAGCGCGACGCGACCGCGCGTGGCAGGTGTGGTCGCGCGCGTCAGCGCAGGGAGCGACGGCTCCGTGTCGCGCAGTGTGACGGGAGGCGCCAGGGCTTCGAGCTGGCGAAGCCGCGCGGGCAATCGCTCGAGCAGGCCGCTCCGGCGTACGACCGACTGCAATCCGCTCTTCGCATAGAGCGAGAGCGGTATCGCGAGCACGCGCAACCGCCCGGGATACGGAAAGAGCGCAAAGATCATCGAGCGGAAGAAGCGATCGAACGGCGTTCGCCGCGCGAGCGGTTCGAGCTTGGCGCGTTGGGCTTCGATCAACAGATCGTAGCGCACCCCCGATGGGCACGCGGTAACGCAGCCCATGCATCCCAGGCAGCGATCGAAATGCTCGGTAACGGTTGCATCGAGCGCGATCGCTCCCTCTTGCAGGCCCTTCATCAAATCGATGCGTCCGCGCGGCGAATCCATCTCGTTGCCCCACGATCGGTACGTCGGACAAGCCGGCAAACAGAATCCGCAGTGCACGCAATCGGCGATCAGGTCGTTCATGTCGCGCGTTTCGCCGGGAGTGTGCACTAGATGCCTCCGACGAAGCGGCCCGGATTGCACAGGCCCTTGGGATCGAAGTTTGTTTTGAGTTGACGCATGATCGGCCAGGACGGCGGCGGGGCGCCCCAGGCATCTACCGTACCGCGTGCATCGAGGGGCATCGCGGCTACCACGACGGTGCCGGCGTTGAGATCGTTGCGCCAGCGTTCGATGGTTGCGGCGCTCATATCGTTACCGGTCAGGATCGCGGAGCCGATCGCCGGATAATAGATGCGGCCGATGCCGGAAACGTCGTTCTGGGTAAGAAATTGGGCGAGCTTCGTAGGTGCCGCACCGAGTTGTACGCGCCACGGAGCTTCGCAACGCGCGCTGCGTTCGCGCGCCTCCAGAAGATCGAGCTCGGCGGGCGAGGGCTGTGACGCACCGAAATGCAAGCGCTCCGCAATGTCGGTCGTGGAACGGACTTGCTCGTCGACGCCGCCGCGAAAACCGTCGAAAGCGACGACGCAATCGTAACGCTCGCCGCCGTTGTCGAACGCGACGATCGAGGTCGGTACGAGGGCGGCGTTGACGACTTCCGCGCAGACGCGCAGAACGTCGCCGGCGGTAAGCTTGCGAAGTGCGACGGCAGCGCTATATTCGCTGCATGGGTGCACGCGGAAGGTGGCGCTGACAACAGCGCCGAGCGTCCCGAGCGCGCCGACCATCAACTTGGGGATATCGAAGCCCGCGACGTTCTTGACGACCTTACCCCCTCCGCGAGCGGTGACGCCGTCGGGGCGCACGATTGCGATGCCGACGATGTTGTCCTTGATCGAGCCGAAGCGCAAGCGTCGCCGTCCGTAGGCATTCGTTGCAATCGCGCCTCCGATCGTCGTGCGTTCGGGGTCGGGCACGTCGAGCGCTAAGAATTGGTGATGTTCGGCCAGTGCGGCGCAAACCGCGGCGACCGTCATGCCGGCTTCCACGGTGATCGTTTGATCCTCGGGCGCGTAGTCGATCACGCGGTTGCAGGCAGTCGTTGCGACGACGGTGTCCAGTGCCAGCGGTGCATTCCCCAGCTCGAGTTCGGTACCGCCGCCCACAAACGCAAACGGCTTCCCGTCTGCGTAGAGTTCGCGTACGACGCCCGCAAGCTCGCCGATGCCGGAAGGGGTGACGGCGTTGCGTGGTGCGACTCCGGCGATGGTCATCCGCGCCCGGCTACTTCGGCGAGTTCGGTTGCGTGCGGGTGGTATACGCCCGGCCGGTCGCCGCAGAGACGCGGCGTCGGGAAGACTTTGTTAGGATTGAAGATGACGTCGCGATCGAATGCGCAGCGGACGAATTGCATCGTCGCAAGATCGTCTTCGGTAAAGAGATCGCCCATATAGGCGGCTTTATCGAAGCCGACGCCGTGTTCGCCCGTAATCGATCCGCCGTAGCGTATGCACGTCTTGAGAATCTCGCCGCCGACGCGTTCGGCCAACGCCTCTTGTCCCGGGATGCGTCCATCGTAGAGAATCAGCGGATGAAGATTGCCGTCGCCCGCGTGAAAGACGTTCGCAACGCGCAAACCTGCCTCCGACGCGAGGCGTGCGATGTCGCGGAGCACCGGCACGATCTCTTTGCGCGGGATAACGCCGTCCTGCACGTAGTAATTTGGCGAGATCCGGCCCATGGCCGCGAACGCGCCCTTGCGGCCCTTCCACATCAACGCGCGTTCGCCGTCGTCGCGCGGGGAGCGGATCTCAATTGCACCCGCTGCGCGCAATGCCCCGATGGCGGATTCGGCGGTATGCTCGACCTCCGCGAACACGCCGTCGACATCCATCAGCAGCGCGGCCCCGACGTCGAGCGGCCAATCGACGCGTGTGGCGGCGACGATCGCTTCGATCGCGAGTTGATCCATCATCTCGATCGCCGCCGGAACGATCCCCGCCGAAATGATGGCCGAGACGGCGGCGCCCGCTTCGTCCGTCGTCGGGAAGGTGGCAAAGATCGTGCGGGTGGCTTGCGGCGTGCGCAAAATCCTTACGACGACCTCGGTGACGATGCCGAGGAGTCCCTCGCTGCCGACGAAAACGCCCATGAGATCGTAGCCCAGCGTGTCGGGCTCGCCACCGTGCGCGCCGACCGAGACGATGTCGCCGTCGGCCGTGACGATGGTCGCGCCGACGGCGTGATTCACGGTGAACCCATACTTGAGGCAATGCGCGCCGCCGGAGTTCTCGGCGACGTTTCCGCCGATCGAACAGACGCTCTGCGAGGACGGATCGGGTGCGTAGTAATAACCGGCCGCGGCGAGATGCCGCGAGATATTGAGATTGATGACGCCGGGTTGCACGCGCATGCGCCGATTGGGGAGATCTACCTCAAGGATGGCCTTCATACGCGAGAGACCGATCACCACGCATCCTTCAACCGGTAACGCGCCGCCCGAGAGCCCCGTCCCGGAGCCGCGCGGAACGATCGGCAAGCCCAGCGTCCGCGCAAGGCGCACGCAGGCCGCGACCTGTTCGGTCGTTTCGGGCAAGACCACGACGGCGGGGCGCACGCGAAAGCCCGGCAACCCATCGGCCTCATACGTCCGTAGCTCGCTGCCCTCGGTGATCGTGTTCCGCTCACCGACAATCGCGATAAAATCCGAAACGGCCGCCATGGCACGTGGGTTCTGTGGCCGGACGCGAGCACCTCGCCACAGCCTCCCGCTGAGGAGGTAACGACTGGGCGCTGGCTTAACGGCGTGAGATGGTGTTTTTGCGCTCGCTCGTAATGGCTTGTACGCTCGCCGCGGCAGCGGTACTCCCGGCGATGGCGGCCGCGCCGCCGTTGATCCTGCAATCGCCCACGGTAAGCCGAACGCAGATCGCGTTCGTGTATGGCGGCGACATTTGGGCCGTCGGTCGCGGTGGTGGAGAAGCGCGCCGGATCGTGACCGGATACGGGCTTGCGAGCGCGCCGTTTTTCTCGCCCGACGGTTCGACGATTGCCTTTAGCGCCAACTACAACGGCAACACCGATGTGTACGTGGTGCCCTCGAGCGGTGGCGAACCGCGCCGTCTAACGTACCACCCCGACCCGGATATCGTCGTCGGCTGGACGCGCGACGGCAGCAAGATTCTGTTTCGCTCCAATCGCAACAGCAGCAACGATTCGAACCAGCTCTACACCATTTCGCGCAACGGCGGTATCGCAACCGAACTGCCGCTACCGGACGCCCAGGTCGGTTCGTACTCGCCCGACGGCACGCACCTTGCCTACGTTCCAAATGGGCAGTGGGAGCCGTTTTGGCAAGGCTACCGCGGGGGCCAAACCACGCCGATCTGGATTGCCGATCTGGCCGACTCCTCCATCGTCAAAATTCCCCGCAACAACTCGAACGATCGGGACCCGATGTGGATCGGAAAGACGATCTACTTCCTCTCCGACCGCCAGGGTCCATACACGCTCTACGCCTACGATACGCAAAATCATTCGGTACGCCGGCTCGTTTCGAATCAGCACGGTTTCGATGTGGTCTCGGCATCTGCCAACGACGGGACGATCGTCTATTCGCAGTTCGATGCGATTCACACGTACGATCCCGCTACGCATACCGATCGCGCGATTCCGATTCGCGTCGCGGCCGACATGCCGCAACTGCGCCCGCATTGGATTTCGGTAGGGACCCAGATTCAGAACGCGGCCATTTCGCCGAGCGGCGTGCGCGCCGTATTCGAGGCGCACGGCGATATCCTCACCGTCCCCGCCGAGCACGGCGACGTTCGTAACATCACCGCGACGCCCGCCGTCGAAGAGCGCGACCCGGCGTGGTCGCCCAACGGCAAGTGGATCGCCTATTTTTCCGATGCGTCGGGCGAGTACACCCTACACGTCAAAGATCAGCTCGGCCTCAAGCCGGACCGCGTGTTTACGCTTGCTCCCACTCCCTCATTCTATTATTCGCCGACGTGGTCGCCGGACAGCACCAAGATCGCCTACGCGGATAAACATCTCGGCCTGTACTACATCGATATTGCGGCGGCGCATCCGCACGCGGTGAAGATGGCGGAACAGCCTTACGAATCGTTCTCGCCCAACCCGTTCCAGGGCGCATGGTCGCCCGACAGCCGCTACGTGGCGTATACGAAACAGTTGCCGAGCTTTCTGCATGCGATCTTCGTCTACGACACGCGCGACGGGCGCTCGTACCAAATCACCGACGGTATGAGCGACGCGACCAATCCGGCCTTCGATAAATCCGGCAAGTATCTCTATTTTCTTTCGAGCACCAACACCGGATTCTCAAGTTACGGGCTCGACATGGAGAGCGATCAGCGGCCGACCTCGAGCAGCGTGTACGTCGCGGTACTCCACGCCGATACCGCGTCGCCCGTGGCTCCGCTGACGGCCGATGAGGCCGCCTCCGAGGAACCCGCTCCCAAACCGAAGGCTTCGGGTGCGGCCGCGAAGCCTGCTCCCTCGCACGCAACCGCGCCCATCGATTTCGCCGGCATCCTGCAACGCATCGTTGCGTTGCCGATTCCCGACGCCAATTACGTTCAACTCGATGCGGGAACCGCCGGCGCGATTCTGCTGGGCGAAGCGCCGCTAGCCAGCGTCGATCCCAGCGCTCCGACCATGAGCGTGCTGCGCTTCGATACGGCCTCGCGCAAGGTCGTTCCGCTCGCGTCGGGCGTCTCGGATTTCAGCGTGACGTTCGATGGGAAGAAGATGCTCGTCGGTCGCGGGAAGAGCTGGTCGATCGTGCCGACAACGGCTGCGGCCAAGCCGGGCCAGGGCGCGCTGGATACTGCGGCGATGGAAGTCTATTCGATACCGCGCGAAGAGTGGGCGCAAATGTATCGCGAGACCTGGCGCATCGAACGTGATTTCTTCTACGATCCGCACTATCACGGGCTCGACATCGCCGCTGCGGAGAAACGCTTTGCCGTATTTCTTCCGGGCCTGGCATCGCGCGATGATTTTACCTATCTCACGCATGAGATGATCAGCTATCTCTCGGTCGGCCATCTCTGGGTGTACGGCGGCGGCACTCCGACGATGCGTCAAGTCTCCACCGGAATGCTCGGCGCCGACTACACCGTGTCCGACAATCGCTTTCGTTTCGCGAAAATCTACAACGGTGAAAATTGGAACCCGCAGTTGCGGGCGCCGCTCACGCAGCCCGGCGTCGACGTGCACGTCGGCGACTACTTACTCGCCGTCAACGGCAAGCCGGTCCACGCCGATAAAGAAGTATACTCGTATTTTGAAGAGACCGCGGGCAAACAGACCACGGTCGAGGTTGGCCCGAATCCGAACGGAACCGGAGCGCGCGACATCACGGTCGTTCCGGTCGCGAGCGAATTCGTGCTGCGCAACCTTGCCTGGATCGAACACAATCGCCGACTGGTCAGCCGTTTGAGCGGCGGAAAGCTCGCCTACGTGTATATGCCGGATACGGCGTACGGCGGGTTTACGAACTTCAATCGCTACTTTTTTGCGCAGGTCGATCGGGAAGGCGTCATCCTCGACGAGCGCTACAATCACGGCGGGCAAATCGCCGATTACGTCATCGACGTGCTAAGCCGCAAAGCCGATGCGATCATCAAAGGTCGCGACGGACGCACGTATCTGGATCCACCGCTGGCCATCTTCGGCCCGAAAGTCATGGTGATCAACCAGTACGCCGGCTCGGGTGGCGATGCGATGCCGTGGCTCTTCAAAAAGGCGGGGCTCGGCCCGCTCGTCGGCGTGCGCACGTGGGGCGGGTTGGTCGGTATCGGCGGTTACCCGCCACTGATGGACGGCGGAGCCGTCATGGCGCCGCGCGTCGCCATCGGGGGCCTCCACGGACATTGGGAAGTTGAAGGCCACGGCATATCGCCGAACGTCGAGGTGCAGCAAGATCCCAAACTCGTGCGAGAAGGCCACGATCCGCAACTCGAAGCAGCCGTACGGACGGCGATGCAGATGCTGCGCGAGCATCCGCTGCCGCATTACACGGCTCCGCCGTTCCCGAACCATCATCCGCACCTTCCGCCCCGTTGAAGCTGCACGTCACGAACGGCGATGCCGTCCTGCATCTTTTCAAAAAAGCGGGCATCCTGGGGACGCACGTTGCGTGGCGGGATGCCTTGTACGAAGGCCCCGTTCCGGCGGCGCTATCGCTCGCTGAATTGAGCCGCGTGCGCGCGCAATATGCGGCTTCGCGCGGATATGGAAACGCAATCAAACTCTTCCATGAATTTGCAGCGCGCGACGCGGCCATCGCGCGGGCACCCGCGTACGAAGAGGTGATACTATGGTTCGAACACGATCTCTTCGACCAACTCCATATTCTTCAAATACTCGTGATTCTTGATGCGCTCGATCTGGAACCTGGAAAAATATCTCTGGTACAGAGCGATGCATATCTCGGGTCGCTGACCGTAGACGAACTTTCGGCACTCTATCCGCGCCGCAAGACCGTGACGAACGGCATCATCTCGGCCGCAAAACGCGGGTGGGATGCGTTCACCGCAACCGATCCCGAAGCGTTGCTCGCGCATACGCATATCGATTTTCACGGATTACCGTTTATGCGGGCAGCGCTGCGCCGTCTGTGTGAGGAGTATCCCGCCCCGGCCGACGGGCTCTCACGCTCGCAGCGGCAGGCGCTTGCCGCGGTCGCTCAGGGGCCGGCGCTCAAAGCCGGCGAGCTTTTCGGGCGCGCCCAAGGGCGAGAAGAGGCCGCATTTTTCGGAGATGCGAACTTTTACGCGGTGCTGGATGATTTACGGAGCCGTCCCGCGCCGTTGATCGAAGGGGCTGACGGCCTCACCGCGACCACCGCGCTTGGGCGCCGGGTCCTGGGCGGCGACGCCGACTGGCTGGCGGAGGGCGGCAGCGCCGACCGTTGGATCGGCGGGGTACACCTGACGCCCGATCTGCGCCTGCGCTTCGATGGCGATGCGGGGATCTTTCGATCGTGACCGTGCGCGAACTGATCGAAGAACTGGTCGGAGCGTGGCAGACGAACGACGCCCTGCGCGCGTCGGCGTTCTTCGCGATCGAGGGTGTCTACGCCGAATCGGGCCGGCCCGCGATCGAGGGACGCGAGGCCATCCTGGAGCATTTTCAGCGATTCTTCCGGGATGGTCCGGCCTGGAGAATCGAGATCGACGAGATCGTGGCCGAGGATGATCGCGCGGCCGTCGCGTATCGCTTCTCCATAAAAGGCCGTCCCGGCGACTGGCGAGAACGCGCGGGTTGTGCGCTCGTCCGACGCGAGGACGGCCTCATATCCCTTTGGCGCGAGTACCACGGTTAGGAGATTACAGACCTCATGCCCCACGATGAACTGAGCATCGATATCAAATCGGAGAACCACGGCGGAACCTTGGTGTACGCGCTGCGCGGAAGCTTGGATATCGCGACGTCGCCTTCGGTGCGCGCCGCGCTCACCGAAGCGGCCGCGAACGGCAAACACGAGATCGTCGTCGATCTCACGCAGCTCGAATTTCTCGATTCAACCGGCCTCGGTGCGCTCATCGGCGCGCACCGCCGCGCGCTCGAAAACCACGGGACGCTACGCTTGGTCGTGAGCGACGGACCGATTTTGCGCCTACTGAATATCACCGGCCTGATCCGCGTCTTGCCGGTATACCATAGCCGCGCCGACGCACTAGGCGATCACGCGCGCGTAGCCGCAGCATTGTAGTTAGCATAGGCTTCGTCGAGCAATTCGACGATGTGCGCGACGCGTACGTCGTTGCCGCGTTCGCGGAGCCCGGCTGCAACCTGCAACGCACATCCCGGATTAGCGGTCGCGACGATGCTCGCGGCCGTTTCTACGATATGGCCGACCTTGCGTCGCTGCAGGCGCCCGGCCATCTCCGGTTGCGTGAGATTATAAATGCCCGCGCTGCCGCAACAGACGGCACTTTCGTCCATCTCGCGCAACGTTAATCCGGGGATC
>Ga0207416_1000518_pt1 | contig 64791 bp, 51 predicted proteins | sample PaiPotPPM11metaG_FD_184107 | JGI IMG/M metagenome (GOLD analysis project Ga0207416, IMG submission 184107) | Iron sulfur acid spring bacterial and archeal communities from Banff, Canada, to study Microbial Dark Matter (Phase II) - Paint Pots PPM... ... | reverse complement strand
GGGCATCGCCAGATTGAACGGGAGTTGGATCGCGCGGAAGTGATGGTCGCGGCCAGCGATTTCGAAGGCGATCTTCACCAGTTCTTCCATCTGAAGGTACTGCGGTTCCTCAGGGCCGAGGCGAAACCCGCTCCAGGTCGCGGTGCCATAGACTCCGATTTTGCCGGCGGCAACCTGCTGCTCGAGGAACTCGAACGCGCGGCGCATCCGCTCGAGAAACTCGCCCCGCTCGATACTGGCGAGCTGGGTTTCGGGGTTGTGAATGTAATAGATGTCGATCGTGTCGAGGCCCAGGTTGGCCCGGCTCATCTCCAGCATCGCGCCGAGATAGCGCGGCGTCATGCAGTGCGAGCCCTCGACCAGCTCGCCCGGCCCCACCAGTCCGCTGCTGACGAACTTCTCCTCGAACCACGCCCGCGGATTGGGCGGCATCGTGCCGTCGAACGTGACGTAACCGCCCTTGGTCGCCACCACCACTTCCTCGCGGCGCAGTTCGCCAGCGGCGACCAGTTCGTCCAGCACCTTGCCGATCGTGCGTTCGCCGCGCTGGAAGCGGTAATTCACGGCGGTATCGATCAGGTTGATTCCGCCCAGCAGCGCGCTCCGGATGGATTGCGCGTAGGCTTGGTCGGTCTCCTCGTCGGGCTCGCCCAGGTAAGTGCCGATTCCGACCGACGAAACGCTCAGCCCACCAAGCATCGGGCGGAAATTTCCCGGCAGCTCGGCATGGCGGCGGGCGTAGGCAAGCGTGTCCTCGGCCGTGGCGCGGTTCTTCAGCATGGCGGGTCTCCTTGGCGCCCCGCGGCCTCAGGCCTTGGGCGAACTGATTTCTAAAGGGCTGATATTCGGTTCAAACAGCAGCTGGATGACGTTTCCGTCCGGGTCGCGAATATAGAATGACGCCGAACCGTCGCGATGCTGGCGCAATGGATGAACTATATCCAACCGCTCCGTCTCGGCCCATCGCCATCCCGCTTCCAGATCGGCGACGCTCGTCACGATGAAGCCGAGATGGTCGAGCGCGCCGGCGCTGGCGTCCCCCGGCGCCCCGCGATGGAGCGCGAGATTGTCGCATCCCGAGCTCAGGTAGGCGTTGTCCGGATCGGGTTGCCATACCAGGCGCATTCCGAACACCCGCGCGTAAAACTCGGCCGCGCGAGCGACGTCGTTCACTCGCAGCGCGAGATGGCGCATGCCGCGATTGGTAATCACTCCAGTTCCTTGCGGTAGCCGAGCACGGCCCACAGCGGATCGGTCTCGCCAGAGCTGCGGTCGATCATCTCTATCTTCTCGAAGGCCGCGCTGTGGGTAAAGTAGTAGCCGACCAGTTCTACCCGCTGCTGCTCGGTCGCATTGGCCCAAATCGCCACCGCCTTGGTCGGAAACATCCGGTTGGAAAACGTCACGATGAATGGTGCGCCCGGTTTCAGCACGCGTCCGACCTCGGCGAAGACCTCGAGCGGATGGATGAGATACTGTATTGAAACCGTCAGCACCGCGCCGTCGAACGACGCGTCCTCAAACGGCAGTTGAGCCGTGCGGTTGAGATTGTGCGTCACAATTTCCGTTAGCGCGGGATTGTCTTCCATCTCGGGCCGATTCAATCCGAGCCCGACCACGCGCGCCGGCTTCAACTCGGGCGGCAGATGCGATCGCCAGCTACTCATAAGATCAAGAATCGCGCCGTCGCGTGGGAGACGGCTTAAGTAAATTTCGCCCACGGTCCTGATCGCGGCGTCATCGATATGCACGACGAAGCGCGGCGCGAGATAGAACAGCTCGTCGTCGGAGTCGTCGAGACGGCGGAAGAACTCAGGTTGAAGATGGGTCGGCACGGCGAAGTTATCCCGGATCGGTGGAGTATACCACGATCGTACGATTTATGAGCAAAAACAATGGCTTATGGTGAATTGAAGCCAAAGGCGAATAATCGCGTTGACATAAACAAAGCCTGACGCCTAGAGTAAAACGATTTTCCAAATCGGCTCGATCCGTTGCTCGGTCACGGCGGCGTTCGAGGAGAAGTTCGCCATGGTCAGGCGCAACAAAACCAACTACGTCATCCAGTCAGTTGCTCACGCTCTGGACGTGCTGGAACAGTTCTTTGGCGAAGTCGACGAACTCGGCGTCACCGAACTTTCCAAGCGCCTGAAGCTGCATAAGAACAACGTCTTCCGTTTGCTCGCCACCCTGGAGGCGCGCGGCTATATCGAACAGAACCGGGCAACCGAGAACTACCGCCTCGGAATCAAGTGTCTGCACCTGGGACGCCGCTATATTGACCACATGGGACTGGTGCGGCAAGCGCGCCCGATCCTTTCCGACGTGGCGCATCGATGCCGCGAAAGCACTTTCGTCGCAATCATGCGGCGTGAGGGCGTGGTGCCGCTGGAATCGGCCGAGCCGGGCGACCGCATAGTGCGGATCACGCCGCCGCTGGGCCAACCGCTGCCGCTGCATTGCACGGCGGTTGGCAAGGTCCATCTTGCCTTCGACCTCGAACAGCAGTTGCGCGCCAACCTGCCCGAGCAACTCCCGCGTTTCACCGACCGCACGATCGTGGACCGCGCGCTGCTCTTCGAGCAGCTTGATTCGGTCACGCGCGACGGCTTCGCGATGGAGACGTGCGAGTTTTTCGAGGATGTGTCGTCGGTCGCGGTGCCGATTCGCGACTACACCCGCAGCGTTGTCGGATCGCTCGCCGTGGCCGGGCCGGCCTATCGCATCGGAATCGAGCGCATCAACACCGAGATCGCGCCGCTAATCGTGGAGGCCGGCCGCGAGCTGTCGCATCGCCTCGGCTACAACGAGTAGCGCCTGAGTCCCGCGCACGCTTGCGCGCGCAAGAAAACCGCTCAGTAGGGATGACTTTGATGCTGGGTCTCGGATGGCTCGGTCTCACCTCTGTCCGGTTTGACCGCACCCGTGAGCCATTGTTAGTTTCTTTTGCCGCCCCATAGGGATGCCATCCGGACCTTGGGCGGCGCCCGTCAGCCACATCTAGGAATGTTCGGCTGAATACACCCGGAGTGAAACTGCCGTGAAAATTCTGGCTTCCGTAAAACGTGTCCCGGACCCTGCCACGACCATCCGGATCCTTCCCGACGGCTCGGGAATCGCTACCGACAACGTGAAATGGGTGATCAACCCCTTCGACGAAATCGCCATCGAGGAGGCGCTGCGGATCAAGGAGAAGCAGGGCGGCGCCGACGTCGCGCTGATGTCGATCGGCCAGCAGACCTGGCAGGAGCAGTTGCGCACGGGGCTCGCGATGGGCGCCGACCGGGCGATCCTGGTGCGCGCGGACCAGCCGCTCGACAGCCTGGCGATCGCGCGCGTGATGGCGAAAATCGTCGCCGACGAAAAGCCCGACCTCGTGATCATCGGCAAGCAGGCGATCGACGACGACTCCAACCAGGTTGGCCAGATGCTGGCCGAGATGCTCGGATGGCCGCAGGCGACGTTTGCCTCCAAGGTGGACATTGCGGGCACCAAATGCACCGTGGTGCGCGAGGTCGACGGCGGCCTGGAAACGATCGCCTTCGACCTGCCTGCCGTTATCACTACCGACTTGCGACTCAATGAGCCGCGCTACGCCTCGCTGCCGGGGATCATGAAGGCGCGCAAAAAAGAACTGAAGGAAATCCCGGTCGACAGCCTCGGCATCGACCTCACGCCAAAGCTCAAGATAAAGACGCTCGCCGCGCCGCCCAAGCGGCAGGCCGGACGCAAGGTTGGCTCGGTCGAAGAGCTGGTCAGCGTGCTGCACAGCGAGGCCAAGGTGATTTGACGCGGGCGCGCGACGAGCGCGGCGCACACAGGATGCATCATATCCGCGTCCGCCAGACGGGCGGGCGCACCGGAGTGAATTCGAGATGGCTGACGTACTGGTCTTTGCCGAACATCAGGCGGGACATTTTCCAAAGACGACACTGGTTGCGGTCAACGCCGGAATCGAGCTAGCGAAAAAGCGCGGCGGCGGCAAATGCGTTGCCGTGATCGCCGGTGAGAACCTCGACGGCCCTGCCGCCGAGCTGGCGAAATACGGGATGAGCAAGGTCGTCGCGCTTGAGGACCCCAAGCTCGCGCACTACCTGGCCGATCTCTACGCGCAGGCGATCACCGCGCTCGCAAAAAGTCTCGGCGCCGAATACGTGCTCGCGACCGCGACCGCGATGGGCAAGGACTTGATGCCGCGGGTGGCGGCGCGGCTCAACGCCCCGATGGCCTCCGAGATCGTTTCGATCGGCGATGACGGCACGCTTGTGCGCCCGATGTATGCCGGCAACGCGCTCGCGACGGTCGAGATGGACGGTCCGATCAAGGTCGTCAGCGTGCGCGCGACCGCGTTCGATTCGGCCAAGCCCGGCGATTCCGCCGCTCCGGTCGAAAAGGCCAAGCCCGAGCTCGATCCGGCCGGGCTCAAGATGCAGTTCGTCAGCTTCAACGAGACCAAGAGCGACCGGCCGCAGCTCACCGAAGCGCGAATCGTGGTCTCGGGCGGGCGCGGCCTCAAATCGGGCGAGAACTTCAAGACCGTGCTCGAGCCGCTGGTCGACGAGATGGGGGCCGCGATGGGCGCGAGCCGCGCCGCGGTCGACGCCGGCTTCGTACCCAACGATCTGCAGGTCGGGCAGACCGGCAAGGTGGTCGCGCCCGAGCTATACGTCGCGGTCGGAATTTCCGGCGCGATTCAGCATCTGGCCGGAATGAAGGATTCCAAGACCATCGTCGCGATCAACAAGGACGAGGAGGCGCCGATCTTCAACGTCGCCGACTATGGCTTGGTCGCCGACCTGTTCAAGGTGGTGCCGGAGATGGTCGAGGCGCTAAAGAAGGTCAAGCACTCGTAGCGCATGACCGAATTTCTAGCCGCGTCTTGCGCGACGCCGCGCGCGGACCGCGAGGCGGCGATCCGCTGTCGTCACAGAGACGGTTCGCTCACGAAGACGGCGCTTCAGAAGACTGCGGAACCCCGGATACTCCTCGAGCAGGCGGTCTATCAGGTCATCCTTCTCGTCAAGGGGAACAAGCTGAAAGGACGGCTTGCCGTTGACGGTTACCACCACCGCCTCATCACGACATAGCCTGCCGTAGCGGCTCAGCGTGGCCTTGGCCTCACTCAGTGGAACGACTTTCATGGACGGTACGTCTCTTCTGGGGCGGATCACGATTCTAGCCTATAATAGGGGGGCCTCTCGTCACTCCTTCAAACGCTCCGCGGATTGAATTTCGCGCACCGAGGGTGATTTAAGGTTCTAGCGGCCGTGCCACCGCCGATTCGCGTCGGCGCCGATTACTTGGTGGGCATGATGGAGGTTCTATGATGACGGGAATTCTCTTCACTCTTTGCATTTTGGCTGCCGTGGGCGTTTTTTTCTACCAGCTCTGGCGCCGCTTTCAGCTACTGCGGAGCGCTGTCCCCGTGTCCCGCTTCGATCGCATCCCCGAACGCATTCGCGCCGTGCTTGTCTACGCCTTTGGCCAGAGGAAATTCGTGCGCAGGAATCCGGGAGCTGAGCGGTCCGCCGGGTGGATGCACTTTTTCATCTTTTGGGGTTTTCTCATCCTCGGGATCCAGATCATCACGATGTTCGGCCGTGCCTACTCCGACTCGTTCGTTTTTCCTGGCTTTAGCCTAAATCTCCTGGGCGGCCCCTATATGTTGCTCCGCGACCTCATGGAGGTGGCCGTCCTGTTTTCGGTTGGGGTAGGGCTTGTGCGATGGCGGATCACGCACGCGCCTCGACTTTACGGCTTTCTTCCGGCCGAGAGTCGCCTTCGCGCTAAATCCCACTGGGAGGCCTACGTGATCCTGGTTTTTATCGGGGTCATCATGCTGACAGGCCTCGTGTATGACGGTGGGCGAATCGTTTCTAACCCGAACGACATGCGGGTCATTCGGGAGGCGCGCTGGGAGCCTCTCTCAACCCTCGTAGGTCTTGGCCTGGCGAAATTGGGCACGAGCTTCGCCTTGCAGGCGAGCAATGTAGCCTGGTGGATGCACAACCTCGTCATTCTCGTTTTTTTGAACTTACTGCCGCCCTCGAAACACTTCCACATTATCACTGCAATCCCGAACATCTTTTTCGCGAAACTCGAGCCCAAGGGGCAGCTCTCCAAGCAGGACCTCGAAAATGATTCCCGCTTCGGCACCTCGCACATCGATCATTTCACGTGGAAGCAGGTGCTCGACATGTTCAGTTGCACAGAATGTGGCCGTTGCTCCTCGAATTGCCCCGCCACCTTAACCAATAAGCCCCTGGCTCCGCGTCAATTGCTACTCGATCTGCGGGACTACCTCTACCGGCATCAGGACGAGGTCATTGAAAAGAGGAGCCACCCAGGCAAAGGGGATGGCACGGAACCCTTGGAGGTCGGAGAAAACATTGTCGGTCCCGTCATCCACGACGACACACTGTGGGCTTGTACCACCTGCCGAGCCTGTGAGGAGGCCTGTCCTCCGATGATCGAGTACGTCGACAAGATCGTCGACATGCGCCGTCATCTGGTGCAAGAGGAGGCCCGTTTCCCCAAGGAGCTTACCCGCACCTTCAAGAACATGGAGACGCAATCCAATCCGTGGGGGCTCGATTCCGGGCAGCGGTTCGAGTGGGCCGAACGGATGAACGTCCCGACCCTTGCCGACAAGCCCGACGCCGAGTTCCTCTACTACGTTGGCTGCGCCGGCGCCTTCGATGATCGCAACAAAAAGACGACGCAGGCCTTCGTCCGCGTACTGCAGAAAGCAGGCGTAGACTTTGCCTGCCTCGCGCGGGAGGAACCTTGCAACGGCGAAACGGCCCGTCGGCTCGGAAACGAGTACCTTTACCAGACGATGGCCCAAATGCTGATCGAAACCCTCAACAACTACAAAGTTCGTAAGATCATCGTGAACTGTCCCCACTGTTTCAACACGATCAAAAACGAGTTTCCGCAATTCGGTGGTTCGTACGAGGTCATTCATGCCGCCGACCTCGTGCGGCAATTGATCGCTTCGGGGCGTCTCAAGATCTCTCCGGAATTCCCGAAGCGGACCGTATACCACGACTCTTGTTACTACGGCCGTTACAACGACGTATATGACGAGCCACGGAGGGTGCTCAGCCGTGCGGGGGCCCAAGTTCACGAGATGGAACGCCACCATGAATTCGGCATGTGCTGCGGTGCTGGCGGAGGGCGGATGTGGATCGAGGAAGACCCGGATAAACGGGTGAATCTGCTCCGTACCGAGCAGGCCCTTCAGACTGATCCCGAGGTGATCGCCGTCTCCTGCCCGTACTGTATGACGATGCTCGGCGACGGCATCAAGGCCAAAGGGCTAGAGGAGAAGGTCCAGACCCTCGACGTGATGGAAATCGTCGACAAGGTCACCCGGAGCCGTGATGCGGAGTCCTGAAGAGACCTTCTTCGTGCAAGAACCGCACGTTGTGCTGCGGCGCGGGCGGCGGATGCTTCTGGAAGGAAGAGCGCGAGGGCTCGCGCATCAACCACATGCGCTTCGATCAACTGAACGAGGCGAAGCCCGGACGCTGGCGGTAGGATGCCCTTTCTGCATGACGCAGATGGAGGACGCGATGAAGGCGCGCTCGATGGAAGAAAAAATGCGCGTGCGCGATATTTCAGAGCTGATCGCGGATTCAACCGGCGCGGCAGATAGTAAGTGAGTAACGAGTCAGGGCAGCTCAGATCCCTCTAATCCTTCTGTCAGATAGTCGGGCCGGGTCAGATTCGGATTGATCCCCTACACCCTCCCCCAATTAGTTTTGGGGGAGGGTCGGGGTGGGGGTCTATGCGGTTCTGAATTTCTGTGAGAACCGCCTCTGTCCGACGCGATGCTCCCCTATCCGAGACGCCGCGGATCGAGGCACAGTAGCTGTGCCTTGCCGAGTGTGAGAAGCGCGCACACTTCGTCGAAAGATCGGAACGCGGAAGCGCCGCAGAGAAAAGTTCGGCGCTTCCGCGCTCGACCCCCACCCTAACCTCCCCCAAAACACGGGGGAGGAGTTAAAAATCGATCGAAAGGGACTAGCCGCCCCAACCGTACCATCGCACCTGCCAGGTGAAGAACGCGACGAAGACGATCGACACCACGATCAAAATTTTCGTCAACTGATCAAGCTTGCGCGGCGCGCCGAGCGCGATCAGTGTCAGCAGGAAAGGATATATCTCCACGTAGTAGCGCGCGCCGAGTTGCGCGAAGCCATTGGCGTACCACAGCATGCTGGGTCCCGCACATAGCGCTCCCGCCAGCGCTACCAGTCTCGTCGTGGGCCGCAGAAAGCATGGGCGCAGCGCCAATATGAAGGCCGGGCTCGTGAGCATCAGCCCCTGGCCCAGGAACTCCGGATGGACGTATGGGAACTTGTCGCTGTAGCCCGGCGCCATGAAGAGCACCGTGTAGAGATTGAAGGGAAAATGGCTCAGCGCGAGCGGCCCGCCGGGACGCGCGAACCGGTATTTGTCCTGGCTGTACCAGAGCCACATCCCGATATCGTACGGCTCGCCGAAGCGCGCCTCATTGAATGCCACGAACACCGCCAGCGCCGCGCCCATCCACGGCAGCATCGACAGCAACTCGCGCGCACTTCTCCCGCGCACCCATAGCAGGCCCGCGTATATAGGCCACGCGAAAATCATGTCGTAGCGCGCCAGCGCAGCCAACGCGGCCAGCAGTCCCACCATCCACGGTCGCGCCTCGCCGAAAACCTCAGCGAGCGCACCCAGCGTGAATGGTATCGAGGCAAGCACGACGAAGTCCCACGAGCTGCCAAGCGTCGCCTCATACCAGAACGTCGTACCGACGCCGAAGAAAAGCGTCAGCCATACGCGCGCCCCAACGCCGAGGCCGATCTTGCCCAAGAGCCGCCACACCAGGCCGAGCGAGACCGCCCCGACGACGACCGAGATCGCGGTCTGGTTCGTCGCCAGTCCCCAGATAGCCACCGCGGGAAGAGTCATGAGCGCGGCAAGCGGCGGATGCAGCAGGTAGCTCTTGCCATGCCACACGATGTGCTCCATATAGCCTGGAGCATCGACCCACGTGCGCCCGTGCAGGAACGCATACGCTTGCTGCACCGGCTCGGCGTACGGCGTGGGCGGCGAGATGGTTGCGGCGTAAAAGGCGAGGAACAGAACTCCGACCGCGAAAGCGGCCCATCCGTCGGAAGCGAGCGCACGTTCGAGAACGCGCGCTCGCGCCGAGGCGACCCGCGGCGACCCAGCCACGAGATCCGCGGCTAATCCCGCGAGCGCAAGGACGAGCGCCGCGACCACCAGCGCATCGGGCAATTCGTGCTTGAGCCACGGAGCGATAACAATGTCAGCCAGCGCGATCAGCGCGGCCGCGATGAAAAACCATCGCGCCGTGTCTTGGGTGTCCGCAGCTTCCGCGGCAGCCGCGGTTTGCGATTCTTCGACAGCGGTAAGCGACAGAGCGTCCATGTAAGCTACATCAGGGCGGCTGGTCGCTTAGCGCTCAGGAGACGGTGCCGCGCCCGCAGAGCAGCATGCACTTAAGTTCATTTCCGGAGATCGGCGAGAAACTCGAGCATCGCGCGGTTGACCTCCTCGGGCTTCTCCTGCTGCGTCCAATGGCCCGAGCCCTCGATCAGAACGGTCTTGCGCAAATTCGGCACCAACATCTGCATCCCGTTCGCCATCTCCGGGCGCAGCACGATATCCAGTTCCGCCGTGATCATCAGCGCGGGTTGGCTCACCTGCGCCGGCAGGCCGGCGCTTTCTTCCCAGTTGCGATCGATGTTGCGATACCAGTTGAGCGGTCTGCGAAAGCCGTTCTTCTCGAAGGCTCGCACGAAAACCTCGAAGTCATCGTCGCTGAGAAAACTGCCGTGCGGACGATCGCGCAGATGGTCGAGCACGCCGCCGCCGGCCGGGCCGAGCACGCCCGAGGGCAGTTTGCGCAGTTCGGCGAAGTCGGCGCCCTTGAGGAATTCGCCGCCCTGGTAGAACGAGCGCAGGCTCCGGCGCACGTCGCGCCCGAGTTCCTCCTCGGCCACGCCCGGCTCCTGGAAGTAGACGATGTAGTTGAAATTGCCGGCCGCCATCGTGCGGATGAAGTCCATCGGCTTCACCGGCGTGCGCAGAAAGAACGGAGTGTTGAGCGCGATCACGCGCTCGATCCGCGCGGGCGCCATCAGGGCCGCGTTCCACGCCACGAAGCCGCCCCAGTCATGGCCTACGACTACGCATTTTTCGATCCCCATCGCGTCGAGCATCCCGACCAGATCGGCGACGATCTCGCGCTGGGTGTAGGCCTCGATCGGCTCGGGACCGCCGGTGTCGCCGTAGCCGCGCTGGTCGGGCGCGATCGCGCGCAGACCGGCGCTCGCCAGCGCGCGCATCTGATGGCGCCACGAGTACCACAGTTCCGGAAACCCGTGGCACATCACGACCGGATAACCCTCGCCGGCCTCGGCGACGTGCATCCGGAGTCCGTTGGTGTTGACGAAGCGGTGGCTGAACTCGCTCATCGGCAAAGACCCCTGGCAAAAGATCTCTAGAAAAACCTCTGGAAAGACCTCTGAAAAACTGTCGGCGACCTCCAAGGCTAGCATGCGGACCGCGAACTGGCATCGATGGCCTTTGACTTAACCGCGACCGGTGATGGACGATGGGCCAGCCGCGCCTGCGAGCGCGAGGCAATCCAGTACCGCCCGAGGAAAAGCCGATGGCCTTTACGGTGCAGCCGGACAGCTTCCGCTTCGAAAATGAGTTCCGCAGTGGCGTCGCGGGCAAGCGCGTCCTGATAACCGGTGCGGGCAAAGACGGCGGCCTCGGCCAAGCCTTCGGGCTAGCGGCCGGCCTCAACGGGGCCGCGAGCGTCGGCGTGCATTTCCATAGCAGCTACTCCGACGGCTTCGACCTGGTCAAGGCGCTGCGTGAGCTGGACGTAAACGCGTTTCCGGTGCAGGCCGACGTCACCAACATGGGCGACCTGTGGGCGACGCGCAGCTACGTGATCGAGCAGATGGGCGGCAAGCCGCCGAACCTGATGATCTGCAATTCGGGATTGACCGAGAAGGGTTACGCGCTGGGCCGCGCACTGAAGGAAATCCCCGACGAGTCGCGCGCGATGCGCCGGGCGCGAGTGCGCCAGCACTTCCTCGACAGCTTGCACGAGTCGCGCCTCGTGCTGAATACGAAGATCGACGGCTTCCTTGCGTTGACCCATCTGTGGGCGGGCGAGGCGATCTATCACAAGGAATTTTTGCAGCTCATCTATGTCTCCTCGCGACAGGCTATCGATCCCGGAGCCACCGTGCCGGGCTACGTCATCAGCAACTGGGGCGTGCTGCAACTGCCCAACGTGCTCGCGGTCAACCTCGGGCAGAACGCAAAGTTCGTCTGCTCGTCATGTATCTTGCTGCCATACGTCCGCACCAGCATGACCGACCAGTACGCGGACAATCCCAAGGTGTTTGGGCGATGGCAGCCGCGGATGCTGGAACCGAACGAGGCGGCCAAGGCGTTCCTGCAGTTGCTGGCGCGCCCGCAGGCCGAGCTCGATAAGGGCCTGTTCGAGCTGATGGTGGATGGCGCGCCGGACAAGGTCGATGTGACCTGGAAGCGCGTCGAGCTCGCGGTGCGCGAGGAGGCGATGGAATGGAGCAAAGGCGGCAGTTTGCAATTCCATGGCCAGCGCCAAGCGGCGAAGGAATAGCGCCGGGACGAACGACGGAGGTAACCACGTGAATCGAGAATTCGAATTCAAACAACTCCTGCGTGCCTACCGCGGCGGCATAATCGGCGAAGCGGCATTCGAGCAGGAGATGGCGCGGCTGGAGACCGGCGGCGCCGGGGAAACCAACGGCGCGAATGGCGCCGGCTTTCGCGCCTTTGGCCGCACCTACAAATCCGAGCGCGCGGCCGTCGTCAGCTTTATCGACAAGGTCTGCGCGGGCGAAGCAAATGGGGCCGAGGCGTTTCGGCGCTGGGCCGAAGTCTGCAAGACCGAATGTATCCGCAGCGGGCTGCGAATCGTGGCCGAGCGCGAGGCATACCATGCGCGCGTGTTCGAGGCCCGGATGCGCGATCTGGGCGCCGAGCTACGCGCAAGCGCGACCGAAGAGGGGCGTAAGTTCACCGCATTCCTCGCCGATCCTAAACGCACGGATGCCGAGAAGCTGATGCAATTCGTCGGCGTCGTCGGCGATCCGGACGCGGCGGTAAAACCGATCCACGATTTCGCCGCACTGCTGGTCGAGGACCTCGAGACCAAAGAGGCGCTGCGGCTCTTTGCCGAGGACGAGCACTCGACGGCTAAGTGGATGCACGACGCGTGCGCGGCGCTGAACGCCGCCGCACCCGTCGCGGCGGCACGCCCGTCCGCGCCGGCCAGGCCGGCGCGCGCGAGCTAGGCGCGGCGCGGTGGAAGCCCAAAGCGGACGCGGCGGGATGCGCACCCAAAGGTGCGCATCCCGCCGCGTGTCGCATTACCCTCCGCGCGCGCTTACTCGGGCGCTTTCGCGCCCGAGGGCGGCGCGCCGGCGTTCGCGCCCGGTCCGGCTCCGCCGGCCGGCGGGATGCCCGGACCGCTCATGCCACGGCGCTCGTAGCCGGCCGGCGCACTGAACGTGTCGGCGGGCAGATCGCGCGTCTCAAGTTTCGTTACCACGGTTTTGGTGGTTTGCGGCCCCTGCTTGGCGATCATCTCCTTCAGCTTGACAGCCTGGTCGGGCGTCAGTCCGGGCATCGTAAAGCCCGCGTTGACCGTGCGTGTGGAGTCCATCGTCAGCGGAATCCCGCTGGGCATCTTGCCCGCCATCGCTTTGGCGTTCTTCAGCTTCGCGCCCATCGCCTGGGTGAACTCGGTGAACTCCGCGGCCCCCGGCGCGCTGGTCGAGAAGCATCCAGAAGTTGAAACCGCGGCCATCGGGGTCTTACCCGCACCGCTGTATTCCTGGCAGCCGTAATCCAGCACTTTGGAGGATTTGCCGGTCTTCTGAAAATTGAGGTCGAGCTGCTGCGCGGGATTGCTCGACATCCCATGCGGCGGAAAAGGCATCTCCGCATACGCCTTCTGATTCGGATCGATCAGCATCATGGTGCCCTTGTCGAGATCGATCACGAACACGTTGCGATCGCTGACCATCTTTTCCTTGTGCCCTTGCACCATTAGTTGGCGATTGTGGGTCACGGCGGGCGTGCTGCCCTGCGTGGTGGTTACCTGCTCGTCGATCACCACTCCAGCGCGCGCGATACCGCTAGTAAAACCCGCCGCCGTCAGCAGGCAGGCAAACATTGCAAGCGTGTGTTTCATAGCGACTGTTCCCCTGGCGCGCTGCTGATTTCCAAAACGCGGGGCGACCCACCCGTCTCGCGGTCGGCGCGCTCGACGACCAGCCGATGAAGGGTCAGGCTCGAAAGGCCAAAGAATACCCACACCATCTCTTTGAATCTGCGCAACAGTCCCACCGCAAAGCCGACGTCTGCCGGATAACCCAGCATCGCCATCACCAGCGCCTTGCCGCCTTCCTGGCTGACCAGCTTGGCCGGAATCATGAAGGTGACGCGCTCGATCAACTGGCCGAACACCTCGACCAGCACCGCGATCTGCCAGGTGGCGGGCTCGTGCAGGAGCAGCAGCAGGATATAGATCTCGAGCGGGCCGAGGCTCCACGCGGCCAGGTAGCATAGGCACGACGCGGCGAGGCGCAAGCGATGGCGCGCGTGGAAATCCAGCAGCAGCGTGTCGGCCTCGGCAGCGGCGTCGCGCATCTCGTCGTTGGCGATACGGGAGAGGTCGAAATGCGCCGCCGCCCGCCACAGATGTGAGAACGGGCGCTTGATCTGGACGTAAAAGAAGCCCGCGGTGAGTGCGATCGCGAGCGCGAGTCCGCCCAACGCCGGCCATAGCAGATGATGGAACCGGGCCTCGAAGGGCAGCACCGTCAGCATCCCGCCGGTGATGAATCCGACCTGGCCCAGCATCTCGGCCAGTGCCGCGACCACCACCGTCACCAACCCGGCCGCCATCGGCAACTTGTGCCGCACCATCATCGCCATCACGAACTGGCCGCCGAGCTGCGCTGACGGGGTCACATAGTCGACCGCTTCGCCGGCGATCCGCGCCGCGAACAGTTCGCCGAAACCGAGCGCGCGCGGGCAGTTCTCGATCGTCACCCGCCATCCCAGCGTGTTTGCCAGGCGCGCCACCGCCTCCAGTGCGACCGTCAGCAGTAGGCCCCATCCCGCCACGCGTACGTAATGCAGGACGTCGGTCCATCCGAAGCGATGCAGGAACCAGACGTAAAAGCCCAGCGCCAGCAGGACGATCAAGGTTTCAATGCGTCGCATCAGATCAAAGCTGACCGATAATCAAAGAACAAAGCGAAGAACAAAAAACGATTTGCCGCGCGCCGGTCCCGGGCTGCGCGGCATCGATTCATTCTTTCAACGCCACCCGCCAGAGGCAAGGCCGCGCCGCAGGCCGCTAGCGCCGTTGTGCTCAGACCTTGAACCTCACGTGGATGATATCGCCGTCGCGAATCATGTATTCCTTGCCCTCGAGCCGGAGCTTGCCCGCCTCGCGCACCTTGGCATCCGAGCGCAGCGCGGCGAAATCCTCGTAGCTCACGATCTCGGCGCGGATGAAGCCGCGCGCGATGTCGCTGTGGATACGGCCGGCAGCCTCCAGCGCGGAGGCGCCGCGCGCGAGCGGCCACGCATGCGCCTCGGGCTCGCCCGCGGTATAGAACGTGATGAGTCCGAGCGCGCGATAGAGCGCGCTCACCAGCCGGTCGCGGGCCGGCGCGCTGAGTCCAGACGCGCTCAACATTTCGCGCTGCCCCTCGGTGTCGAGCTCCCACAATTCGGCCTCGAACGCCGCGGCGAGCCCGAACAATTCCATCCCGTGCGCCGCGGCGGCATCGATCGAGCTTGGTGCGGGTGCCGCGCCGGCGCGCTCGGCGTCGCAATTGACCACCACCAGGGCGGGCTTGCGCGAGAGCAGCCCGAAACTCGCAAACACGGTGAACTCCTGCGCGGTCATCTCGAGCGAGCGCAGCGGCTTGCCCTCTTCCAGCCACTCGACGCAGCGCTTTAGCGTCGCGCGCTCGAACTCGGAGGCCGGGTTGCGCTCCTTGGTCAGGCGCTCGAGGCGCCGCTCGCCCTGGTCGAGATCGGCGAACACCAACTCGGCCTCGATCGCGGCGAGCGCGGCGGGCAACGCGGCCGGATTCTCCGCAAACGCGGGGATCACTATCAGCAGCGCGTCGAGGTCGCGGATGAGCGGGAGCAGGCTGGGATCGAGCGCGGCGCCCTCCTTCTGCTCCTTGGGGTTGGGCGCGAAATCGAGCACGGTGAGCTCGACCTCGACCCGCTTCTTGGAGCCATAGGTACGCTCGAGAAAATCCAGCCGCTCATCGGCGACCTTGATCTGGCCGGGGCGGGCGCGGTTGCGCCCCTCGCCTTGCCCGGCCAGCGGAGCAAGTCCGGTTAGCGCGTGGAAGACGGTCGATTTGCCCACGCCGCGTGCGCCGATAATTCCGGTCTTCAAAAATGAACACTCCTGATCCCGCAAGACTTACATATGCGGCGCCTATGCGAAAGCGACCATTATTCGGCCATTCACAAGCGCTCGCCGGCGCGAAGCGGTGCGATCCCACGCGGCGGACGAGACTGAGCGTGGGACAAGGTGAGACACGGAGCAGGATCAGTTTAGACAGGTGCGCCACGGAGCAGGCTCCAATTTAGACGCCACGAATCAGGCTCCGGTTTAGAAGAGTACGAAGAGAAGAAGTCTTTAACCGGGGCGAGCGGTGGGTTAGTCTCATAGCCGCTTTCCGGCCGCGGAGGCCACCCTAGCTCAGTTGGTAGAGCAGCTGATTCGTAATCAGCAGGTCGCCGGTTCGACTCCGGCGGGTGGCTCCGAAAAATCCAATAAAATCAAATAGTTATGAAGAAGGACGATCCGCTGGATCGTCCTTCTTCATTCTGTGTCACCACTGTGTCACCATCCGGTCGTGAGTCCAAGTCTTGAGCTAAGAGAGATGAGCGCACAGCCGATCCAAGGCCGTCAGACAATCAGAATAGAGCGCCTGCACGTCCCCGCCGGGGGGAGCATTCGAACTAAGGTCGGGTCTCCGGGCGAGATCACGGACCTTGTCGGAAGCGATGGCTCCGCGCCCCTTCTCTCGACCACCAGGCCTGCAATTCAAGGAAGAGCCATTTTGCGAAACCAGCTGTACTGCCGTTTAAGAGCCTTCGGATGCGGTCTATCCGTGGGCGGGACCGCTTCTCGGATCCTGGTCCCTTCAAACTCGCTGTATGCATCACGGACGACCGGCTTAAGCTCGACCTTCCGCGTGGAGGGGTTGATTCCCAATAGGCCCTTATCAAGAAGCGTATGAAAGTCAGCCCTAAGCAGGACGCCATTCCTCACATCATCCAGAGCAGACAGGCTGTGCGGAACTATATGCGCGGCTTCGAGCACCTCTTCCACGTCGCACCCGGAAATCGCGCATTTCTTTCCGTAAGCGCTCAGAAGCCTGCGACGAAACTCTCCCTGTCCCTGCCTGGCGGCGATCTGCGCATTGATCATTTTTCGATTTTGTTTTTCTTTCTTCAATGCGAACTTTTTCAGAGGGCCTTGGTTCGGTTCCTCTAGCCCGCCGCGCAAGGTTTCGAGGTCCTTCAACAGATCGGAATTCTGAATTCTCTGGACCGGCTTAATCGCATGCGTCAACTTTTCAGCAATAACGTCGTAGTCGATGTTGCGAAACTCTGCTGGTTCGTGGTCTGAAGCGCGAACGGATACGACATGGCGATAGCCAAATCTGTTCGGCTGATCGTCGTGCCAGTAGCAGTTTTTCCGTCGGCGTTTTCGGTGCGAGATCTGTGCCCTCGCCAACAGAAACCCGTCTTTGCCGCCTTTGCTGTCGAGGCTCGGGACGACTATGCAATCTCCTTCTTGAATCTCCGTCATCCGCGTCAATTCATCGTATTTCTCTGGACAAAAGGTAGGATTGCCATACCGGCTCTTTTCTCCAGAAGTGGCCCAAGTCCAAAAAGTGACCGCCGATCGCGCTCTCTTTACCCACTTGTCCTTAGGAACGAGCTTGTTATTGATGCTCACCAGCGGGAGCTCCGTGAACCAACCTTGGCGAAGCCGTCCGCTTCTCAGCTCCTTGTACAACCAGAGCTTCAGTTCGTCGCTCGCATCTGAGTCGGATGGTCGAATCGTAAAGTAACGCAGCATTTTGTCTCCCCAACTCTGGGCTCCACACAGAGGTGGAGCTGTCTCGCCGTCGCCTCACCGGTCTGAACGATAGGTGGGGATGCCGGATATTCGCAACTGGCGCGCAACTTGCTCAGCCCTGAAGTAAGCGAACACGAATTCACAACGAGTGTTTCGATCGCTAGCAGCGAGGCGTCAGCATGGAAGGCAGCTTCTATCTCAAAGCGCGGCAGGAATGGGACGAGCGTTACGCTGATCTGGTTCTCGGCAAACGTAACTGGCAGATCACAGCCGCCGGCATGATGGCGATCACGCTGGTGCTGGCTTTCGGGATGGTCTGGGTCAGCACGCGAAGCAAGTTCGTTCCATACGTCGTTGAAGTCGACAAGCTCGGCTACGCGATCGGCGCGCCGAGCGCGCTCACCGAGAACACCGCGCGGATCAGCACTGACCGGATGGTGCGGTACGAGCTGGCGGCTTTCATCCGCAATGCTCGCGAGGTGATCACCGATCCGGCTGCCGAGCACCAGCTGATCGGCCAGGTATACAGCCGCGCTCGCGGACCGGCCTACAAGTTTCTCGAGAACTACTACCACGAGAACGAACTCGAACATGATCCGTTCAAGGTCGCTCAGCACCAGTCTGTCAGCGTCCAGATCGATTCGATCCTGCCGCTGTCGAAAGCGACGTGGCAGGTGCGATGGACCGAAGAAGCATCAGGCCTCGACGGGTCTCCGGTCGCCACGACTCATTGGGAAGCGGCGCTCGACACCTCGATCATTTCGGAAACCTCGGACTCCTCGATCCTGGAGAATCCGCTCGGCTTTTATGTCACGCAGCTCAATTGGACCGAGCAGCGGAGTTAGGAGGCGATCATCATGAAGTTCATCGACAAATTTGGTTTCATCGCGCTCTCGCTGACGCTCGGCGCCTGCTCAGCGAAGCAGGCGCCACCACCACCGCCGCTGACGCTGGTCACTAAGGCCGTACCACCTCCCGAGCCGGAGCCCGCACCGCTCACCGGCGCTCAGCTACTCGCACAACAGCCCCAAGAGGTTCAGGAGGCGGTCAAGCAACATCAGCAGGACGGAGCGTGGCAGGTCTATAAGACACCGCGCCGCGAACTCTATCCGTACGATGAAGGACAAGAGCCTGCGGTTGACTGCTCTCCATTGCGAACGACCGACATTCAACTTGAGCCGGGCGAGACAATCACCGACGTTGCCAGCGGCGACAGCGAACGCTGGCTTGTGACGCCAGCTTCATCAGGCGATCCGCGCAACCCGACTCCGCATCTTGCGATCAAACCCACCGCTGCGAGCATCAGCACCAATCTGACGATCTACACGACGAAGCACATTTACCACCTGATGCTGCGCTCGCGCGCCGGACACGAAATTCAGGAAGTCGCCTTCTATTACCCGGAAGATCTCGAACAGGCCATGCAGAATGCCGACCACACAGCGGCCGAGGCACGTGACCCTCAATCGCAGCCGGACGGACTGGTCGCTTCTCTGGCTTCGCTCGATCCGGGCGCTCTCAATTTTTCTTACGCGGTTTCTGGACCAAAGCTGCCGTGGAAGCCGGTCCGAGCATTCGATGACGGCACGCACATCTACATACAGATGCCCGCGACTACGAAGTCGAGCGAAGCTCCAGCACTGCTGGTCGCCGCGGGCGACGGAAGCGAGATGGTGAACTATCGCGTCAAGGGCGATTACTACGTGGTCGACAAACTGTTCGACCAGGCGGTGCTGGTTTCGGGCGTCGGTCGCGAGCAGGACCGCGTCAGCATCCGGTACACCGGCGCGGCGAGGTGAATCATGGCCACCGCAACGGCAATTGGACCGACCGGCCCGCACGTTCACCAACCGCGCGGAGGCGGCGCACGACTGACGCGCACTCTGGTTATCGTCGCCGGCGTGGCAATCGCGACAGCAATGTTCGTGATGATCGTTGCGCTGCATTCGGACTCGCCGGATTCCAGCCAGGCACTTCGAAGCGACGATGCAGCCACCGTGACATCCAACGAGGAACGCGCTGCGATCGCGGAACTGGAAGCGAAGGCCAGGAATCCGAAACCGCCTGAAATCAAGTCTTCTCCACTTCCACCTCCGTCGCCCACGCTCACTACACAGGCTCCTGCCGTTCCACTACCAGCGCGTCCACCGAGCAGGCTGGCCGAGTTGCGGGAGGAGGAATATGTGAAAGCGCTCTCTGCACCGCCGATGGTCGAAGCGTTTCACCACGGCGAGACACTGGAAGTTCCAAGCGTCGCGAGTCAGGCAGGGACAACCAGGCCGTACGATCTGACGATCACGCCATCTGGCCAGAGCAACGGCAGCAGTGCGATTGCGAGCGTCAAACCGGCGGAGTCTCCTTTTCTGATCACTGCAGGCAGCGTTATTCCGGCGGTTTTGATCAGTGGCATCAACTCAGAACTGCCGGGGCCAATTCTCGCGCAAGTTCGCGAGAACGTCTTCGACAGCGCATCCGGACGATGGGTTCTGATTCCTCAGGGCGCCAAGATCATCGGCTCGTACCAGACCAACGCAGCGTATGGACAGGAGCGCGCCCAGATCGAATGGAAGCGGGTGATCTTCCCGAACTCGTCCAGCATGGACATCCCGGACATGCCGGGGGCCGACCAGGCGGGCTACGCGGGGTTCAGCGATGAGGTGAACAACCATTACCTGAAGACGTTCGGCACCGCGGCACTCATTTCAGTCATCAGTGCAGGTCAGATGGTTGGGCAGACGGGAGCGTTCGGCGGAGGCATCGGTTTCTCCGGCCCCTACGGGTACGGCTACTCGACGCCAAACCAAATGTCATTGCTCAGTGAGATGGGCGGCGCGGCGGCCAGTCAGCAACTCGGACAAGTCGCGCAGAGCAGTCTTCAGCGCGGAATGAATATCCCGCCAACGTTGGAGATACGACCTGGCTATCAGTTCAACGTCATGGTGACACAGGACCTTGTCCTTCCCGCTCCTTACAGAGAGTAGGTCGAAGAGGTGGCAGACGTGAAGAAAGAATCGAGGTCCGTATGCTTCGACCGACCTTGTCTATGGCTCGGCACCTCCTTGCGCGAGGTCAGCGTAGATCTCCAAGACGTTGTGCTCCGGATCACAAAAGTAGACAGTCCGGTGCCCCCAAGCTTGGTTTCTGGGCGAATCCAAGACCGAGATACCAAGATTGGAAAGCTTTTCAAACCAGTCATCAACTTCCGAGTACGCCACGCGGAATGCCAGCTGCACCCCAGGACCCAGCCTGTCAGCTTCAACGCGTACGAAGAACGGCGCGGCGCGGGGGCGGAGAGCGAGGGTGACTTCGCCAAGCTTGAACTCAATCCAGTCAGCACGCTCAGAAGTCACCGTCAGTCCCATGTTGTGGGTATAGAACCGCAGCATTTCGTCCAAGTCAGAACACGGCAGAACGAGGTAATCCAGCGTATCGAGCGCTTCGACCTTCATGTCGAAAGCGATCGTGGAAGAGTCGTGGCGCGCTGTCAACCAGAAGACTCGCAGACTGAGCTGAGATAAGGGCCGAACAGATGGAACGCAACTTCACGCCGGAGGACTCCGGTCCCACCTTCTTCACCGTCCCAATTGGCGGAAGCCTCAAACGTGAGATCGAACAGTACGTCGAGTATGCCCGTGAGGTAGCGCATCAAAAGATCGATCCTGCAGATGTGGCCCGATTGATGCTGTGGCACTTCGTCGAGACGAACGAGGAGTTAGGAGCGTGGCAAAGAGATCGCTTGCAGGCGCTCGAACAGAAACAGATTGAAAGGAGTTGGAGAGATGAAGCTCAGACTCAAGGACAAGGATTTACCCCCCGTACAGTTGCGGCTCACATTGCCCGGCAGCCTCAAGGCATCGCTGGACGAATACGTCGGCTATTTGCACGACAGCTTGCATCGGGAGACAGACGCCAAGGAAGTCGCGATCGAGATGCTGAAACATTTCGTTGAGAGCGACCGTGACTTCAGAGGCTGGCGGAGCAAGCGGGAAGAAGGCGGCGGGCGGTTGGCGCAGAGGGAGGAGAAGAACGGGGCAGCAGGGGCGATGCGGTCATAGGGCAAGATAAAGGTTTTACCGTACTTTGGACGCCTTTCGTCAGATTCTCTTTCTTCGGCGCGGGATTTCTTCCCCGTACCGCATCGCCGTGCCCCGTACTCGAACAGTCGGCAAGCGAGCACTGTTTCCGGTCATCCTCTGTGCGGGAATCGCAGTACCAGTTTTAAGCTTCGAGCTTCTGGGATTGAGGATCGGTCTCACAGACAGCGCGTGCCCGCCAGGGATCTATCGGATGGTTAAACGCGCACCGTCGCGCGGCGATTTGGTGCTGGCGTGTCTGCCAGACGCGATCGCACAGCTCGGCATCGCACGCGGCTATCTCTTACGCGGACGCGGTTGCGGCGACGGCATCGAGCCGGTCGGCAAACGACTCAGTGCGCTCCCCGGAGACTCTGTTGAAGTCGTGCCCGATTACATCGCGGTCAACGGCCAACGTCTGGAGCATTCGGCGACGCTTTCGAGCGACAGCAGCGGTCGATCAGTGAAGCACGTCGCGTGGGGTCGCTACACCGTGCCGACAAATCAGGTGTGGCTATTCGGAACCCAGAACGCGCGAAGTTGGGACTCTCGTTACTTCGGCCCGGTGCCGGCGAACTCGGTTCGAGCCGCGCTGGAGCCGGTTCTCACGTGGTGAGTTATGGCGGACGGACTACACACCAGAGAGCAGGGACTTAGAGTCCATCATCTCGCGAATCTCGGCGGGCTGGTCGCGATTGCGGGGCTGGACCGTGAGCCGCCCGACCTGTTGCTCGGTGGATTACTTGAACTCGCAGCACGTCTGCCGGACCTGCCTGCCACACGCCGCGCGGCGATCGCTTCAGCAGGGCGCGAGAAGCTCGACACTCGGGCGACTTCGAAGCGCGCCTGGAAGTCGTGGAGTCGATCCAAAGAACTGCACAGTTTCACTCTTTCGAGCGAACACATCCGGCGCATCATCGGCGCATTAGGCGGCGACGAGCCACGCAATTCAGCTGAACTACCGCGAACGATGCAGCGGCTTCTCGGCGAGGGGACATCAGATGAGTGATCTGCTCCGCCGCGATATCGAGATACAGCCGCGCCCTCCGCGCCAGCGCGGCGAACGGCATCGCGCGAGGCAATGGTGGCTCGCGGTCGCGAAGCGACAAGGCCGGGCAACCCAGTCTCGGCGCATGAACACTCGACTTGGACGACGGGGCGCGGGCATACAACGCGAGCCTCGCCCCTTCATGCAGCGAAGCGTGGTCAAAGTTTCATACGCGCGCAATGCGAGGTCGGCATCGTGGGCTGCGCACGGACGCTATCTCGCGCGGGAAGGCGCGCAGCGCGAGGACGCGAAGGGACTCGGCTTCGATTCGACTCGCGACGACATTAACCTCTCCCAGATTCTGGCAGGTTGGCAGAAGGCGGGCGACGCGCGGCTGTTTCGGATCATCGTCTCGCCTGAGAACGGCGCCGTAATGGATCTCAAAGAGCATGCGCGCGAGCTGGTCGCCCAGATGGAACGCGATCTGGGAACGCGCCTTGAGTGGGCGGCCATCGATCATCACGACACTGACAACGCGCACGTCCACATTCTGATTCGCGGCATTACCGAAGCGGGCAACGCACTTTCGATTGACCGCAACTACATCAAGTCGGGGATTCGGGACAGGAGCCAGGAGATCGCGAGCCGCGAGCTGGGTCTCAGGGTAGAGCGCGACATTTTGGAATCGCGGGCACGAGTCGTCACGCGCGATCAGTTCACAGAAATAGATCGCGCGCTGATCGGACGGGCTGACGCGCGGAACATCGTAACGTTCAATGACGCGCCCCACCGGAACGAAGGCGCGCGCGAGCGTCAAGCTCAAAACGTCGCGAGGTTGGGCTTCCTTGAAAGCATGGGACTTGCGCGTCGACTCGATCAACTTTCTTGGCAAATCTCCCCCGACTTGGAGCAGACACTGCGCCAGCACCAACTTTCGATCGACATCATCAAAACCAGGGCGCGCCATCTCGATCAGATTCATGACCGGCAGGCGCCGGTACACGTCACGGAACTGAAACCGGGCGAACAGGTGACCGGCCGCGTGATCGGCACCGGCCTCGAGAACGAGACGACTGACCGGCGCTACCTGATGATCGAAGGCAACGACGGCAGGCTCCATTACATCCGTCAGACCCCTGCAATCGAAAAGGCGCGCGGCGAGGACCGGCTCAGAATTGGCCAAACCGTAACCCTCAGCGGCAGCGAGTTCGAGAAGAACGGGCGCAAGGTCACTTACGTCCAGGTTGCCGAGCACACGAAAGGACGAACGCGATGATGACCAGTCAGTCGTTACCATACAGGACGCCTGTTTTCCGCACCGTAGCTGAGCGGGACGTGCGCCTAGCTGCGACGGCCGCAGTCGTTTTCACTGCGACGTTCTCGCTCGCGATCGCTACCCAACACGTCGCCGCGCTGCTGGGACATTCTGCAGTGTTGGGCGCGCCGCTCGTCAGCTTGCCCCTCGTTGGAGCTCTGTACCGTCCATGGGGCATTCTGATCTGGGCATGGGAGTGGCAACACGTCGCTGCTGCAAAGCCGATGCTAAGCGCAGGAATGCGCATTTTCGAATACCCAACCTTGATCGTCACAGTCGTCGCGATGATCGTTGTTCATTTTACGCGGCGCGCTGGAGCGAGAACCGACGATCTGCACGGTTCAGCCCACTGGGCCGGCAGGAAGGAGATCGGCGCGACCGGACTACTCGACGTAGGTAGCGGCGTCTACGTTGGCGCGTGGCGAAATGGAAGGAAGACCTATTATCTCCGCGATTCGGGACCATCGCACGTCCTCGCCTTCGCACCGACGCGCACCGGCAAAGGCGTAGGACTGGTAGTTCCAACCTTGCTCAGTTGGCCACACAGTGTCGTGGTCCACGACATCAAAGGCGAGAACTGGAAGCTCACGGCTGGCTGGCGTCAGAAAGGCCTTGGTAACCTCTGCCTGCGATTCGATCCGACGTGCACTGACAACACAGCAGCACGGTACAACCCGCTCGCCGAAATCCGCCTTGGCGCTGAAGAGGTCAAAGACGCGCAGAACATCGCGGACATGCTGATCGATCCGGCCGGCAATGTGCCCCGCGATCATTGGGATCTGACCGCGCATGATCTCCTCACAGGCGTGATCCTTCACGTGATCCACGCGGAGGCCGACAAGACACTCGCTGGATGTCTGAAATTTCTGAACCCGCCGGATCGCGATCAGGAGAAGGCAGTCCAAGCTATGATCGATACTTCACACGGGCGCGAAATCACCCACGCCGTGATCGCCGGAACGGCGCAGGCGGTGCTCAGCAAAAGCCCCAACGAACGTACTTCCGTCCTCAGCACCGGGACCCGTTGCCTAACTTTGTATCGAGATCCGATCGTCGCCGCGAACACGTCGGCATCGGACTTTTCCATCGCCGATCTCAGGCATCACGATCGGCCGATCACTCTATATCTCACAGTGCCGCCGTCCGACCTTACGCGCACGCGACCACTGATGCGCCTTCTCCTCGCACAACTCGGAGCACGGCTCACCGACAGCACATCCTTAGACGACCACGTAGCGCCGGTGCGGCGCCTCCTGCTGATGTTGGACGAATTTCCAGCGCTCGGACGGCTCGATTTCTTCCAGAGTTCGCTCTCGTACGCAGCCGGCTACGGAATCAAAGCCTACCTGGTCGCTCAAGACCTGAGCCAGCTTTACGCCGCTTACGGTCACGACGAATCCATCGTTTCGAATTGCGCGGTTCGCGTCGCATACGCGCCTAACAAGATTGAAACCGCACGACTGATTTCCGAGATGGCGGGCATGGCAACGGTCCGCCACGAGCACCGCACTTACACGGACAGTCGGAGCACGGTCTCCGAACCCTCGATGCAGCGCCCATTGATCACAGCAGATGAGACGATGCGATTGCCCGACGAGGCGGCGCTGATCTTCGCGCCAGGAAGTCCACCGATCTACGGAAGCAAGATTCGTTACTACCTTGACCAAGAATTTTCGGCTCGCGCAAAGCTCGCTCCGCCGCGACACTCGGACCGAATCGGCCGCAATCGCGAGTGGCCCGAGGCTCCGGTCTCGGACGCTAACCACAAAAATGCAAGCGCCGAAGAAAAGGAGGACCGGCATCCAGCCACGGCGCCAGAGCGCCAGGAACGCGAACAGCTTTTGAGGGACTCGAGCAAGGAGTGGCTATTCAAGTGAGAAAGAATGCACGGGAAGTTTCCTGCTATTTGAGTATCGAGGAAGCCGCTCGCTTCAGAGACGCTGCTTCTGTGAGCAAAGTCTCTCTGTCCCGCTATCTTCGGCAGTGCCTGCTCGACTACGAGCGTCTCATCGAAAACGGCAGCCGAACCGCCAACGGCTTCGCGGAAGTAGAGATGGAGGAGCGACTCGCTCGCAGCATCGAGGTGCAGAGCCGACGGCTCAACTCGCTTTACCACGAGTTGCATGTCTTGTTTGCGATGGTCGACCGGCTCGCGTTCGTTTCGTTGGTACATCTGCCCGAGATTCCTGCCGAACTGCGCGAAACCGCGCTGACGGCCGGAACCCGCCTCTACAACAACTGGCGTCACGCCGTCATGGAACTGACCGAGGGTGGCACCGAAACGGATTCTCTGACCGCACAACCGAACGACCGACGACACGATCAACAGGAGGATGGTAATGGGATTGGCAGCGATTCAATCGACCCGGCTGGATGAGCGGCTTCGGCGCGAGCTTGGTCTCAGCGTGCTCACCGCTCTCGACGACCCAGACGTGATCGAGATCATCCTCAATCCGGACGGGACGCTCTGGCTTGAATCTCACGGCGGAGGAATGCGCCCGGCAGGAACAAAGATGAACGCAGTTCAGGCGGAACGGCTGATCGGAACCGTGGCGTTCGCCCTCAACACCGTCGCGAACGATCAACGTCCAGTCATCGAATGCGAACTACCACTGGACGGAAGCCGTTTCACCGGCTGGTTGCCACCCGTCGTCAGCTCCCCGTCGTTCGTCATCAGAAAACACGCTCGACTCATCTACACGTTGGACGACTATCTCGCCCACGGCATTATCGACGCCAACCAGGCAGAAGAGTTTCGAGGAGCGGTCGCTAGACGCGAAAACATAGTGCTTGCCGGTGGAACCGGCTCCGGCAAGACGACGCTGGCGAACGCCCTGCTTCACGAGATGGTCCGGCTCGGAAATCCGAACGAGCGCTTCATCATCATCGAGGACACTCTCGAACTACATTGCGACGCGCCGAACGTCATGCAGCTTCATACGACCGTCGCAGCGGACCTCACCTTCCTTACACGCACAACAATGCGCGCGCGTCCCGACCGCATAATCATCGGTGAAGTTCGCGGCGGAGAAGCGCTGGCTCTGCTCAAGGCCTGGAATACCGGTCATCCCGGCGGAGTGACTACGGTGCACGCCAATAGCGCAGTAGCCGCGCTCACTCGACTAGGCAGTCTCGTTCAAGAAGCAGGAGTACCGTCCCAGCCGGATCTAATCGCAGAGACCGTGAATGTTTTGGCCTTTATCATGCGAACGCCCAAGGGGCGGCGCGTGACAGAGATGGTTCGCGTTGAAGGCTACGATCCTGCGTTCGGTTTCAAAATCAGTTCGATAGGAGGCCGTCATGAAGTCGATCATCGATAGGATTCATTCCTGGACCGATCAGTGGTTCAGCAAACTGGGCTACGCGATCGCCGTGGTAACGATTCTGTGGCCCGCGCAAGCGCTCGCAACCACGGGAGTCGGCACTCTGCCGTGGGACGCGCCGCTCGCAACGATTCAGGGAGACCTGCAGGGCACCGTCGCCCACGCCGCTACAACAATAGCGGTCATCGGCTGCGGGCTTACCTGGACCTTCAGCGAGCACGGCACAGGCGCGCGGAAAATGTCCGCCGTTGCCCTTGGAGGAGCGGCAGCTCTCGGAGCAACTCAATTGATGACGGCGCTGTTTCCATTCGCGCCGGCGCTCTTCTAGTCAGGCGGTCCGGATCGGGCGATGGACACCGAGGTTCAACGAACGCTGATCCATCAAGCGCTCACGCGGCCGGTCTTGCTTGGAGGCGCCGAACGGAGGCTTGCGATCCTGAACTGGCTGATAGTCGCAGCGCTGATTTTCGGCGTCGGCCTACATCTATACACGGTTGCGATCGCGACGATCCTGGGCACCGCTGGTCACTGGGCGCTTCGACAGGCAGCCAAGTTCGATGCGCAACTGAGCGAGGTATACATCCGGCACCTGCATTACCAACGGTATTATCCGCCGCGCGCCGCGATCACTGCCCCACCAGCGCCCGTTCATCCGGCAGTGCCGAGGCTTCGGAAGTACTAGAGGACAGCAGTGATGTTCAAAGAGTTCAGAAACCTTCAGCGCAAGTCAGATCGACTCGGAGGTTTTGCAGACCTCCTCAACTACGCGGCGCTCATCGACCCCGGCATAGCTCTATTGAAGGACGGCTCGCTCCTAGCCGGCTGGCGCTACGGCGGTCCTGACTTGAACTCCGCAAGTCCCGAGGAAATGGTGGCTCTCGTTCATCAGGTAAATGCCGGGCTGGCGCGGTCGGGCGACGGCTGGATGATGAACGTCGATCTCATCCGCAAACCGAGTATCGGCTATCCGGAGGCCAGAGCTTTTCCGGACCCCATTACCGCGCTAATCGATCACGAACGGCGCCTTCACTATACGCAAGAAGGCCAGCACTTCGAGAGTCGCTTCGCGTTAACTCTCACCTGGACGCCACCCACCGAGATGCAGTCGCGAGCCGCCGGCCTGGTCTTCCAAGGCCGCAGAGCAACCGATTGGGAGGAGACGCTCGATTTCTTCAGACGCAGCCTCACCGAAAATGAAGACGCCCTGAGCGCCAGACTCCTCATGCAACGCATGGACGACGTTGCGCTCCTGTCGCACTTGAACTCCTGCATCACCGCACACCACGATCCGATCAGGCCGCCTTCCGAAGGTAACTTTCTCGACGTTCTGCTCGGCAATCACGAATTCCATGCGGGCTTCCAGCCCATGCTGGATGACCTTCACATTCGCCTGATTGGCCTGACCGGCCTCCCGCTTCACTCCTGGCCCGAAGTCACCGCATTTCTGGATGAGCTTGCGATTGCGTACCGATGGTCGACACGCTTCATCTTCCTTGATCCGGCCGAGGCTGAACGGGCTCTTCGCATCCAACGGCGCAACTGGTTCCAGAAGCGCCACGGGCTTTCAGGCATGATCAAACAAGTGTTCAGCAACGGCGCGTCTCAGAGTTTTGAGAACAAAGATGCCCTTGCTATGGCCGAAGACGCGGACGACGCGCTTGCCGAGGCGAGCTCGAATCGCGTCCGCTTTGGCTACTACACCAGCAGCATCATCTTGATGGACGAGAATCGTCTCGTAGCCGAGTCCAACGCAAGAGAGATCGCAAAGCAACTGCAGCATCATGGATTTCCCGCTGTCATCGAGCACGTCAATGCGAACGAAGCTTACCTTGGCTCGCTTCCGGGCCACGGCTATCGAAACGTTCGGCGACCGCTGATCCACACGCGCAACCTCGCCGACCTCATGCCGACGACCAACGTGTGGCCGGGGGAAGAGGTTAACCCCTGTCCGTTCTATCCGGAAAACAGTCCGCCGCTATGCTACGCCGCGACGACTGGCGGAACGCCGTTTCGACTCAACCTGCATGTTGGCGACGTCGGCCATACCCTAATCTTTGGTCCGACTGGTTCCGGCAAATCGACGCTGCTGGGCCTGTTGATCGCTCAGTTCTTCCGCTATCCGAACGCGCAAGTTTTCTGTTTCGACAAAGGCCTGTCAGCATTCGTGCTCACCAGAGCCGCCGGCGGCGATCACTACGATCTCGGAGAAAGCGAAATCTCTTTCTGTCCGCTTGCGAATGTAAACGACGATAACGAGCGGATGTGGGCGCTGGACTGGCTCGAAACTCTGCTCAACTTGCAGGGTGTGACCCTCCTTCCACAACATCGGAAAGCCATGTGGCGCGCCCTGCAGCTCTTGGGCGACAGTGGATCCGACGCCCGAACTATCACGGACCTGGTTCGACTGCTCCAAGAACAGACGCTACGGGACGGACTCGACTTCTATTCTCTTCATGGCCCGATGGGCCGTTTCCTCGACGCCGACAACGACGCGCTGGGCGACAGTCGATTCCAGACTTTCGAGATGGAAGCCCTGATGGCGATGGGCGAGAAGGTCCTATTGCCGGTCCTGACGTACCTATTTCACCGGATCGATCAGCGGCTGGACGGCAGACCAACCCTCATCGTGCTGGACGAAGCATGGGTGATGCTCGCTAACGGGGCGTTTGGTTCAAAAATCGAAGACTGGTTACGAACCCTGCGAAAGAAGAACGCCGCCGTCATCCTCTCCACCCAAAGTCTCGTTGAAGTCGCGAATTCTCCTCAGCGCGATGTAATTCTAGAGTCGTGCCCGACGAAGATTCTGCTGCCCAATCCCGAGGCGCAGAATCCCATCACCGCCGAGCTCTATCGCAAGTTCGGTTTGACCAACAGGCAGATCGAAATGCTGTCGCTCGCCGTACCGAAGCGTCAGTACTACTACCTTTCGTCCGCAGGGCGGCGCCTCTTCGATCTGGCGCTCGGAGAGGCCACTTTGGCTTTTATCGGTTCGGGATCGAAGCCGGATATACTTAAGGCCCGTCTGATGATCACCAAACATGGGGATGGCTGGGCGGGCGAGTGGCTTCGCGTCCGAGGATTAAACGACTGGGCGGAATATTGGAAAAGCCGCGATACCAAGCCCCGCGCGCCGTTCACCGAAATTCTCTCTGTGAACGGAAATGGAAAGCCCCCCAAGGAGGAACTGCAATGGCACGACGCTTAGCGCTGATGGCCGTAGTCGCTTTTCTTCTGACGTCTCCGTCGTCTGTGCGCGCGCAGTTCGGCGGAGGAACGCAGATCGTCTTCGACCCGAGCATGTTCGCTCGGCAACTACAGCAGCTCCAGCAAGAGACTCAATCCGTCCTCACTGAAGCGCAGCAACTTCAGTACATGATCAGGAACACCACCGGCGGATACGCCGGCGTGTGGCAATCAAGCCAGTCCATGCTCGACGAACTGGGCGGGATTATTCAACAGCAGGGCGGTCTTTCCTATTCGCTCAGCAACCTGCAGTCGCAGTTCCAACAACAGTTTCCCGGCTACACCGTGCCATCCAATCCGGACCAACAGGAAGCCAAGAACATCGCCACCACGTTGAATACCCTCAACGGCACTCTGGCGGCAGCCCAATCGCAAGCGCAGAATTTCTCCAACGAGCAAGCGCAATTCGCCGAGCTCGAAGGCATGAACAAAACCGTTGCGGGAAATTTGCAGGCCGTCCAGGTCGGCAACGAAATCGCCTTGCAGCAAGCGCAGCAGATTCAGATGCTGAGGCAGCTGGTCGTCGCGATGATCAACGCGCAGAACGTCGTTGCCGCCAATGCAGTCAATCGCGCCGCGGCCGAAGACGCCAGCACCCAACAGTGGCTCAGCGCGGGACCGACCATACCGTTCTCATCAACCATGCCCAACAACGGTCTTAACGCCCCTGCCCAATAGACGGAAGGCCTCCTATGAAAGGACTCAAGTTTTGCGTGCTGGCCGCTTTCCTTTTCCTCGGAGCCTGCGACGGCAAATCCGACGATACCAGTGCTCCACTCGCCGCCCTCCAATCTCCAAACGCCGCAGAGAATTACGGAGACCAGTTCTGGAACGACCAACTTCAGAAAAAAACAGAGCTTTGGAATCAAGCACTCAGCTTCTGCCAACAACCAGAACACAAGTTTTTGATCAACTGTCAGCCAGTGCTTGCAGCCGCAGCTCCTCGAGTTCCGTTCTCGACGACTATGCCCGCTAACGGCTTAGGCGGCGGACTCGTCCCGATCCCCTCTCCCAGCGTGCAAGGGACTCATTGAGGATGTGCGATGAACAACCTCGACAATATCGGTCAGACGTTTCAGTGGGCAGGCCAGCGTTACATGGCGATCATGCAGCCCTTCGCTGAGAAGATCTTCTTCGGCCTGGTAATCATCGAAATTGTCATAACGAGTGTTCACTTCCTGACGGATCAGGAAGAGCCAACGCGGCTGCTAGCAGAATTTGTAAAGAAATCTCTCGCGCTCGGCTTTCTGTACGCAATGATCGTGAATGCGCCGATGTGGTTCAGCGCAATCATCCAGGGCTTTCAGGAGATCGGTGGGCAAGCCGCCGGGATTCCCGACCTTAGCCCGAGCACAGTTTTCAACAATGGCCTTGCGATGTTTCAGACGATCTATCGCGGCTTCGGGAGTTTGGGATGGTTTCACCTCACGATCGCATCGCTGATTGCTCTCGTCGCGGGGTTGATCATGTTTCTATCGTTTGCCCTCATCGCAGGGCAAATGCTGCTCGCCCTTTCCGAGGCTTACATCGGCGTTGGCGGTGGCGTACTGATATTGGGCTTCAGCGGTTCTCGATGGACGATCAAGTTTGCTGAGGGTTTCCTCGGTTGGATCGTCGGCGTCGGCATCAAGCTTTTTTTCTTGTACCTGCTCGTCGGCGTGGGCATGACGATCATTGCTGGCTGGAACGCTGCTCTAACGGGATGGACGGTCGCTGACCCAACGCTCCCCCTGACCATCGCCGGTGGCGCACTGATCTTCATGCTCCTCGCATGGACAATTCCAAATACCGCCGCTTCGGTTGTTGGCGGCGCCGTTTCCCTCAATCTAAGCCACGCATTTGAAGCAGCGATGGCCGGTTACGGCTTAGGCCGAATTGCGACGAGCCATAATGCCGCAGCAGCTGAATCTGGCGTGCCAGCGCAAGGTGGCAATTCGCTCGGTGCTAGCCTCGAAGCCGGCGACAGAGCCGCAGCTAAGGGTGTTCGTTCCTCGTCTACGCAGCCAACCGTCCAATTACCCTCAGGCCGTTGCGCGAGCGCTTCCCCCAGTCCCGCAGCGAACCAAACGGCGGCAATCGGACGCAATTCTGCTACTCGACTGACTAAGCAAACCAGCCCGACCGCCTCTCGCCTTTGATGATCTTCCCATCGCTTGTACAAGGCTACACCGGACCGAAGTTCCAGAAATTCAGTTCTCTATGTTTTTCAAGCCAATAGGCTCTGTAGATATTTTCCCGACGCTCGGAATCTGCCAGCGCATTCCCTCGATCTCCTTGCAGTGGTGAACCACCTTGAGTGATTCTTGTGCAACGCGCCAATCGACTGGATTCAACAAGAGTTCGATAAATTCGTCGCCGTCCCAGGCGCTGGTGCTGCCGAATTTTTTCGTCTCAATGACCGTACTTTCGTGAGGTTTGTGGTACCTTACGGCACCACCATTCAATATAGTCATCAACCCATTTCGACTGAGTACAGGAACGCCATTCACCTGCCACCCATTGAAGAGATGAAGGTTAGTCAGGACTGCGGCTTGGACGCGACGTACATCCGCAACGGCTCGCTTGGGGACGATACTTTGGAGGAACAGCGGTTCATCACGTATGAAATCAATGGCAGCCGACGCCTGGAAGGCACCCTTATGGATAATTTTCCGATTTCGCCAATGATCATAGGAATTTACCCCTTGGCCAGCGAGCGCCTTTAGCTGGAGTATCAGGACCAACCCATTTCGCGCCGCGATCACATCCACGTCCGTTATCGCTTTCCCATTCTTCTTGAGCTTTATACCGCGTGCCAAAATTGACCATCCGAACTCCTTAAGAGTCATGGACACAAAGTCTTCCCAAAGCCTACCGAACCGCCGACCGACATCACCTCCTTTCAACCACTTCGCGCGAAGATCCGCTGGCCAGCGGCAGACATCAATGGTCGGAACGCAAACGAAATGAGATTCAGGGAGCGCAATGAAAGGAGTCGCGAGCAAGTCTAGGTGTCGAGTCTCAGCCCTTTGATCAAGCATTGTGCGGATAGCAGACTTGACTCGAAGGCGTCGCTCATCTGGTAGTGGCAAAAACGCACCAATCATCTCCACGCTAGCTACTGCGGGATCGAGAGCTCGCCCGTGTCGTTTCGACGCGTGTTTGGCGACAAATGTTGCGATATCCGCAAACCACCGCATCGAGAGCGCCGCTATGTAGTCCTCCACGATTGCATTTCCGACGCCGCCTGCGGCCAAGAGGAGATCATCGCTCGGCTCGAGTTCCGCCACGCGCAACCTCAAAGCCGCTGCTAATGATCGCACTTCCATTGTGTGTATGCGGCGTGACCATCCGCGCGTCATATACGCCACGCACACACTTACGAAATCCGGCACTAGTTGTTCGAGCTGAGGTCTCAGCACCGACAAGCGCTGTGTTCCTTCCGTGAGTGCGACTGCGTTCCGTCTAATCGCAATTATTCTGGCGTAAGCAAGCGGGACATCCGTAACATCAAATTCTACCTCTGCAGCCGGTGAACAGCGGATTGAGCGCACAACCCACTCACCGTAACTTACTTGGTCTGCAGCATATTCAAGACCATTCCAAACACTTGCCAATTCAACCAACCGAGAAAACGATTTAGAGACACCGTCATAGAGCGCGCGTCCACTTGTAAACGTTTTGTCTGCATCGACGAACCTGAGTGCTTCGTGCAGCGCACGAGCGATCGCGAAAGCAACGTCGTTAGTTGATCCTGCAATCTGATGAAGAGCGCGTTCGGAAATTGCAGCGACATTCGCGGGCTTGTCACGCTCCGCATCTATCTCTGGCAAAACCTCTCCCCACGCATGCGTGTAGATCTGCTCGTACCAATTCAAAGCGAGCCTGTTTACAATCCGGAGGAGTTCGAGCAGGGATACCCTCGGTAACAGATTGAGCGACTCCGTGGCACATCTGGCCACTTGATCTCGTGCGTGACACACCAGCACCGCGAAGTCCGCATAATTGACTTCGCATTCCAATTGGGTCGGATTATGTGAAAAAACACGGCGTGCTGCTGATTTATACTTTTCAGCGAGAGGTAGGCGTCCTTTAGGATCCATTATCCTAAGTAGCAGCTTCTGTTCACGAATGATTTCTATGGGCTCGACTTCGGAGACCTCGTCCAAAAGCGACGACAAGGAATCTATATTGCCAGCTTTCAAATCGTCTTTGATCAGTATCAATCGCGATAAAAGTTTCACTTTGCTGAAAAGCGTGGAATCGTGGATGTGAAGTCAGGCTATATTGAGAGCGCTTAAGATCCTGGGGACAATCAAATGGAATTCCATATCGTTACGAACGACGTCGCTTCGCCCATCAGAAGAGGACCAAGATTCGATGGTGGAAGGATTAGATAAGCCTTCCATTCGCAACATCCATAATGGCTAGAGTTGCTGAGCTTAAGGAGGGGTGAAAAGCTTCACGCATGAGCTCAAACACCACGGCCAGCCGTGATTTCGTAAGAGCCTCATCAATGAAGTAGAGTTTAATAATCGTATCGCAACCATTTATCCTGGGTCCGAGCACGGGATTAACCCTGACTTCGAGACCTGCCTGAATCCACCTATTCGTCGTGTCTCTAGATTGTTCCCGGACGTTCGATTTACTCAGTCCTTCCACAATCGGATGACGAACACCCCGTTTGCCGGCTCTACAATCTCTTGCCGATTCGACTCATGCAGTTCGACTGTCATGTAATTCTGGATAGTGTGCCCTTTCGCGTTTCGAGATTCGATCAAATGCAACACCTGCTCCATACGCTCTATTACCCCCTTCGCTTTCCCGCGGATGATAGGCGTTAAGTCTGCATCACTCTGAGTCCGAATCAACAGGTCTAAGAAGAACTGCAGGAATGAGCCGGTGAAAACGATCGGTTGATTTTCGAATGACTTCCTTTGGTCTGCACAAATATAGGCGAACCGATCGACCCCAGCAAAGGGAGATCCAACTTTACGTCTGGCGCCTCCTTCCTTAACCGAAATATCACCCGCTAGCGTTTCAAACACGCCGGGTGACTTGATCAGTCCAATTCGGCCCAAACCAGAGAGATATTCGGCTTGCAAGGACAGGAAGTGTTCACCCTTCAATCGTCCTAGCCACGTTATTCGCTTTCTTCTTTTCCTGTGACGAAGAACATCAATTTTGATCGCGTGCGGATGCTTAAGCGCCCAGTCAATCTCGTAGTATCTAGCGCCTACTGCGATCATCTGTGGTTCTCGCTCGTGCTTATAGGTGACGGGTCGAATAGTTCCCTCAAGGAGCAACGCAGATTGAGTTGCGGGTCCTTTGCCGTCTCGATCAATAAGATCGCAAGGCGGGCTCATGACCGCGATGACTTTCCGATCATTAAGAGAGCCGCCTGCCTTAGAAAGTCTGCCTTCAACGTAAAGATCGCCGCTCTGGGGGAATGTCGGGCTATTACCCGGGTCACGAGAGATGCGAGTGGCGCTGTACAACTCAGCGAAACCATTTGATGGCGCTTCAAAGTAGTGTGGAACGCTCTTAAATGGATTCTCAGTTGTTACTGGTAGGCCGAGTTCGCTGAATTCGCACAGTACACGTTCGGCTAGCGCTCCCGCAATCAGGTCTTTGACGTACTCTTCGATTGGTTGACCCTCCTTCTCCAATCGGAAGTGATAGAGTCGACCGAAATCGGAAATATCGAGATCAATTATGCGCTCCTCAACCCACGCGCGAGCTTTATCGAGAACCTTCGGCCAAGCTTTCCGGATCGGCTCAACCATGGCACAGGCAGCGCATGCCCGTAGGATATCAGCGATAGCAAGTAGTCCATGCGGTTGGCCCTCCGCAATCGCCTGTTTTGACACGAAGCGGAATCGCGATCTCATCTGTCCAGCTCGTTTACGAAAGTTCTCAGCAATCCGGTCCGTTCCTTGGGAAGAGATGAGGATAAAAGCAGGGGCCACTGCTTTCAGATCGTTTGCCGTCACCGCCCGTACGCTTCTAAGGCATTCGATCGCGCGGTCGCGTGCTCGGTCATACATGCTCCTAGGTGAAGGATTGGCAACATCGGCCTCGGAAGGCAATTGATCGGACAAATAGAGATCGAGGAACACAACGTCGGCTTTCGCAACCAATGCGGCGTCGGGATTAGACCCAAGCCGCATTACTGTCCCACCGATGCCGTCGAGAATATCTTCAAGTGCCTTTAGCCCAGTTAGTTTGCTCAAACGATCAAGTTGCACGTCTGCGAAGAGTTTCTCGAGAATCGCCTGTGCTTCCTCACTAACCGACCTGTTAGGATCGGTTCCGACATAAAGACCCCAAAGTGCACGTATCAGTCTTTCGTTACCTACAAAGTGTTCCCAATCATCGACATCAAAGTCGGTGACCCCACCGGCATCTCTCAGAAAACTATCCGTAGTTTGATCCTCTTCCAGAGCTTGAACAAACTGATTGAAGGCGTTCTCCAAAATCTCGTTTGTCTGCGGTGGATCGTACGCGTCATCTACGATAGCGAGTATCTTTACGTTTCCAGTTTTGGCAGCTTGCGCTAAGACCTCGTTCATCCCTTGCTTCCCCCAGACATATCCAGCGCGAAAGTGTGAAGGGCCGTCTGTGATCCTCGCCCAGTGCTTATTAAGTTCAAAGTCCAATCGTGATACGCCGCGAGCTCCCGCGCGATATACAGACCTAAACCGCTTCCCTGCCCCGGAGGCTTTGATGTGACGAACGGTTCAAAAATCTCCTCAGCACGCGACGGCTCCACACCGGGTCCGTTGTCCGTAACAGAAATTATCTGGTTTTCACTGTTTAGATTAACAACAATGCGCGGCCGGAAGTCTTGCTTTACGATGGCTTGGTACTTTAGCCAATAGAACGAGTTCGCCAGCAGGTTTTCAATGATTTGAATCAGCATCCCCTTGACAGCTTTAACTCGCCAAGGGGCGTCGCGACTCGCATCAACTCGCACTTCTACATTGTGGCGCTGCGCTTGTGCAGCGCGAGCCTCCACGATTTGCTGGACAAGATCTTGGACAATGAAGTTTTCCTTGACCTGCCGACGAGCTGTGCTGAGCGGATCAAGCGATTGGATACGCTTTTGAAGCGTCTTGAGCTGTGTTTCGAGCGTTTCAAAAACCGACGGCAATCGACCTGGAAGATCCTTAGGATCTATGCTCTCAAGGGTACCTAACGTGTTACCCGTTGCACGTCCCAACTCATGAAGAATGAGCTCTACCATGAGACCAAGCCCGGCAAGATGAATAAACTTTCGGCGCTCATCCTTGTAGTCGTCGATAATCTCGTCGACACCATCAATTTGTTCAGACAATTGTTGAACGATACGTTCAACCTCTCTGAGCGCGCCGGCTTGCTTTGGAACGTCGAGGGCAATTTGACGGATCCGCTTTTGGACTTCTGTTCTTGCCTCAATGACTCTTCGCTTAAGAACATCTAGAGATGTTAGTTCCTCGCGTTTGAGCTCGTTTTCTATTCCCTGGCTAAATGTCTTGAAGTTCTCGAGAATACGTAGGAGAACCTTCATAAACGCATCCTTGTGGTCGTTATCGACGAGTCCCTCGCGATTCGTCTGCTCCACAAGAAAATTGTTTCGCCAGCTGAGGCTTACCCGGCCAATGATCTGCTGCCGATTCAGTTTATATCCGCTGCGGCTGAAGGCTTTTTTGTCGAGCTGCAACCAGTCGTCATCAGCTCCGCCATAGGGATTAATGCGAAAGCCATCGCGGAAAACCATAAGACCGCCGGCCCATCGTCGGACCAAGGCCAAGACGTCGTTACGCGTTCCCAGACCCTCAAGCGCAGTAAGATGCAGTCGATTGAACCAGAGGAACTCGACTTCGAACGGCCCTAATGTTCGAATGACCTTCGTCGACTTCGAAGCGGTCCAGGACACCAATTCGACTTCACTATACGTGAAGGACTTCTTGCGATTCGTATGGAGCCGATAGTCCATTTCACCGACGAGCCGCCCCTCTCCCGACTCATCATAAAAATAACGGCAAGTGACCACCGCATGGGCCATCTCAAACAGCCGCTTCGCGATCTGTGGCAGAGTAACGTGTTCGCCGTTGTACGAGATTCGAAAGAGTCTGTTCGCACGACGCCGGTCAAACGGGTCAACCATGCGCGCGAACTCGGTATTTACCAGAGATCCGAACTTCTTGCGGTCCCAATCGGTCCTGAGATCCGAAATTCTGATCGTTGTCCCGCTCTGTCCGGGATCATCTTTGCGTCCTCCCTTTTTTGGCGATACTGGAATCTCATGGAGCAGAGCATCCGACTCGTGACTAAACTCACGCCAGTCGATTTCTAATCGGTTCCAGTGAGTCTCGTTCGTTTTCGATGTCGTTATTTCAAGACGATGACCAAGGCGCATGACGGACAGACGGCCGACACCCTTATCACCTAAAAAGACTCGGCTAGGATCCTTTCCATCTTGATTCCAGGCTAGCTTCTCGCGACGACGCGAACGCGTGCCAATCATTAGATATACGTCGTTAAGGTCGCGGAGAGACATCCCTTCGCCCTCATCGACAATCTCGATGAAATTCGTTTCGTTCGCGGCTTCGATAAGTGCTTCACGAAATACGTTTCGACTCTTCCCGGCGTTGTCTAGCGCGGCCAACAGCCGCCGTTTGGCGATCGCCGGGCCATCATCGGTTAGCCAACTTTCGATATCTTGACGTATGGAGCTCAGGGGAATCTTCGTCTCGTCGATAGCCTCCAGTGCTTGCTGATAACGCGAGTGAGGGAGAATTTCTTCTACTGTAATTCTTACGGTTGGAGAGCCCGCATCCACCGAATTTTTGACAATTTCGTAAAGCGCGACCGCGTCGGAGCTAATAAGCTCGGCACCAAGCTCCAACAGGGTTCGCGCAGTGATCTGAAATGCCATATCCCTCTCTTGTCAGAAATAAACGACCGAATAATCTTCGGCTGGGCTCTCAACAGCCGGTCGTTTCCGGCGAACGACGAACTCTACTATCTGACCCCCTCTTTCCGATGCGGAAGGTCTAAATCATGCCAAAACCCCGCTCGGGGCTCTCGCGAACAGCTTCCTTCATCTATAAGTGCTGGCCGGATGATTCCTCGCTCCACGCTCTGTTACAGCAGCGCTTCCAAATAAGGCCGCATCACCCTCTCTACTCGGCACACGCGCCCAAACGTCATCAGGTCGTCGACGCGAAGTCGTTTCCGAGTCCGATAAAGCTTAAGTGCCTCCAGCACGATATCGAGTCCAAGCTTGTTTCGATACTTGAAACAATCGGCAAGAGTCTTTTCGGGACTGTAAACACGCAGCCTCGTTCCATCCAGTCGGCGCGTCTCGATCCCTTTTGTAAAAGAGTTCCCCGTAAACCAAAAGATACGAAGCGGCGGATCCTTAATTCTTGGAGGTTCCGCGCCGCGCCTGAGAGCGACGTGGACTTCATGTGGGATCTGTGTGGTCATCTCGTGAAACGCAAGCGCGGAAATCAAGCATACAACCGCGCCAGGAATGCTGGCCGCAACCGTCGCCAGGTCGGGATTCTTAAGCGGTGGCAGATCGGTGAGCCGATAGAGCCCGCGGCCCAACCGTTGAACAACGCCGCAATCCCGCATTGCGTACAGCGTGCGAGGATGTATCCCCGCTCTCAATGCAGCGCTCGTGCGGAGTAGTCCGCCGCCGCGCCTAAAGACCCTTCTTTCCTCCTCGAACGGCATCGTGCGAGACCCTGCAGTTCGCAATATATGCTGGTAGTTCTATCCAAAACAAGCCCTTTTCACGATCTCTTTCCCCCATGTCAACTATGACATACACTCCGACATGGGCGCCATCAAGGTTGGTGCCGCTTATTAAGCTGCTGATGGATAATCGCAAAAAAAAGAGGCTCCGATCGGCTGGTTGGAAGACGGGCAACGCAATGGATTTCTTGGGCTTGAAACGTACCGAGCTCGCTTTTATCGAACTCAAGCTTGGCCTAGCGAACGCAATCAGAGAGGGACGGTACCGCCGCAAGATCACCCAGGAACAACTGGGGCGATTCTTGGGCTCCAGTCAATCGCGCGTCGCGAAAATGGAAGCGGCGGACCGCTCGGTGAGTCTCGATCTAATGGTTCGCTCTCTACTCAGGATGGGCGAAACCCCCTCTGATGTTGCATCTCATATTTCGGCCACTTCGAACCCTAAGCGGGCCGCCTAACTGATGGACCTGCTTGGCAACAATAAAGAAGGAAGGTTCTGAGTGTCTATTCGTTTTTCAGGTCACGAAAGCTTCCCTTGTAGATATGCTTGGCTGCCCAAAGCGGTCGCAGCACTAGCGGCTAAACGGGAACTTTTTGCCGACGAAGAAAAGGCTATGGAGGAGTTGGGAGTCGGCAAAAACATGGTGCGTTCTATCCGGTTTTGGGTGGAAGCGACGGGTATGGCCGCGATTTCTCAAAGTGGTGGTCTGGCCGCTACCGAGACCGGCCTCGCAATCTTAGGTCCCGACGGATTCGATCCATATCTAGAGGACATTCAGACGCTGTGGATAATCCATTGGAATCTCGCATCAAATGTGAGAGATCCGCTATTCGCTTGGAGCTTTTTATTCAGTCGTTGGCAGGATCCGGATTTTACCGAGTCTTCTGTGCTGAAGGTTTTTGATCGGGAGGCCCAGGCGCAATCAAAGAAGCTGTCGCCTATCACTTTGCAACAGCACTTTCAGGTCTTCCTTCACACATATGTGCCTACACGAGGACGAAAGGCGGAAATCGCGGAAGACAACTTAGATTGTCCGCTAACGGAACTAGACCTGATTGTCAAAATCGGTGAACGCGACGCGCCATCTGGATCGCACAGGAGCGAATCTGTTTTCGCCTTTCGACGAGACGAGAAGCCAAGCATTTCCGCACCTCTTTTCGCCTATTGCCTTAACGATTATTGGGAAAAAATGTTACCTAATGAAAAAACTGTCTCCGTTAGATCGATCGCAACAGGTATGAACAGCCCAGGTCAGATCTTCAAGCTTTCGGAAGAAGACACTCAAGAGCGGCTGATCCAGCTTAACGACGCGACGAGTGGTTCTCTTCAATACTCTGCGTCCACAGCGCTCAACCAAGTGAAACGAGTCCACAACATTGATCGGGCGAGACTGCTTCGACGAATTTACAATTGAGGGATCAATGGAGACGATTTCATCTCTTTTTGAAATTTCTCAACGGTTTCTTCGGTCGACGAATATCGAAAGAGACTTTGCCGATCCGAAGGCGCTAGACAACTACATACTGACTGACCACGCTGCAGAGTGCCTATCTAGGTTGGCAGTGGGAATGCAGCCTACTTCAACCCAACGAGCTTGGCGCGTCACAGGCACTTATGGATCTGGTAAGTCTAGCTTTGCTCTTTTGCTTGCTCACTGGTTTCGCGGCGACGCTGCAAGACTGTCAAAGGCTCTTAGCCTAGATCTCACATATCAGCGATTTGCCCTTACCAAGCGACCTGAATACTTGCCGCTCCTCGTCACCGGAAGCCGCGAGCCAATGGGTCGCGCGATCTTGAAAGCCTTAGCACGTCTCTTTACCGAGCAATATCAAAGAGGAATTTGGTCTCACCTACACCAGCGGATCGAAACTGTATCTGCTGCGCGCCAGGTTTCCGACCAAAGTGTTATCGACCTGCTTCTGCTCGCGAACGCAAAACTCATCAAGGATGAAAAGAGCAGCGGACTCCTCATTTTAGTAGACGAGCTTGGCAAATTTCTGGAACATGCCGCGCTCCATCCCGAATCGCAGGATGTCTATTTGTTGCAGCGGCTGGCCGAGGCCGCGGCGACTTCTGGCAAAGAGGCGCCGTTGTATCTTGTTGGATTCTTACATCAAGGATTTGATGCATATGCGAGTACTTTAGATCCGGCCGCCCAGCACGAATGGGAAAAGATCGCCGGTCGTTTCGACGAAATCCTCTTCAATCAACCCTTGCTTCAAATATTCCGACTTATTGGCTCTGCGCTCCGGGTCCGGACATCCGCGCTACCAAGGTTTGCCAAGCAAGAGGCTAGAGATGGAGTTGACACCGCCTTGCGATTGGGTTGGTTCGGAAGTGGAGTAACAACCAACGAGTCCAGGGATCTAGGACAAAGTATCTACCCCATTCATGGAATGGTACTGCCCGTTCTCGTTAGAGCATTTAGCCGCTTTGGACAGAACGAACGCTCACTGTTCAGTTTCCTGCTGTCGGAGGAGCCGTTCTCATTGGTGACGTTTTCAAGCCGCGCGGTCGAACCCGGAAATACATATAGGCTGCCCAACCTATATGATTACATTAGGTCGAACTTTGGCCATCGATTGAGCCTTCACAGCTATCGAAGCCATTGGCCGCAGATCGAGTCTATGGTCGAGAGCTTTTCCACAGCAGATCCGCTTGAACTCTTGGTCGTCAAGACGGTAGGGTTACTGAACCTTCTAGACGACTCGGAGCTTCTTCCAACTGATGAAGCATTGGTTGGAGCGCTTGGAGGTCCGGGCGGACGAACCGAGTCTGAAATTCGTACAACGATACACAAGCTCACGAAACGGAGGGTACTGTTTCGACGGCGAGCAGCGGGCACTCTCTGTCTCTGGCCACACACGAGCGTTGATCTGGAGTGGGCGTACGAGAACGCAAAGCGGACGATCGGGGCAGTGACGTCCGTCGGTAATCATCTAGCGGAATTTTTGGAGACCCGACCGATTGTAGCGCGCCGGCACTATATTCAGACTGGGAATTTTCGCTATTTTGAAGTCCGATGTTCACAGGTAGCTGAAATCGAGCGAATACTAAACGAGCCCACAAACGCGGACGGCCGAGTGTTAATCGTGCTCTGCGAGACTGCGGCAGACTGCGCGCAAGCGAGTAAGCTCTCTCAGAGCGAGAGTTTAAGGGGTCGACGGAACATTCTTCTGGCGGTGCCGAAGGAGCCTCTGGCCCATCAGGCTATGTTGGTTAGCGAAGTGCTGCGTTGGAACTGGGTCGCGTCGAATACCCCCGAGCTCAATGGCGATCGTTATGCGCGCGAGGAGGTTAGCCGCAGGAAAGCAGAGGCCAAGCAGCTACTTGAAAGCCGTGTCCAAGACCTGATCGGTCTCGGTTCCCTGAGAGGCGCTGTGGGTCTCAACTGGTTTTGTGACGGGAAAAAACAAGCAATCGAAAATGGCCGGCAGTTGCTGGAATGTATTTCAACACAATGCGATGAGATCTATTCTAAGGCACCACTAATCAGAAACGAACTTGTTAACCGGAGAATGTTGAGTTCTGCTGCCGCGGCCGCGCGAATGCGGTTGATCGAGCGTGTCCTGTCAGAATCGAAAAACGCGCTCCTCGGAATGGATGGCGAGAAGACGCCACCGGAAATGTCAATTTACTTCTCCATCTTTAGACGAGGCAGGATTCATGTAGAGACTGAGCAGGGACACCAACTTAGGATTCCACTGCCAAAGGAAGATGTCTTACAGATTGGACCCTCGCTTAGAGCGATTCGCACCTTTCTCGAAGGGCACGGCGATCGCCGCGTACGTGTGGCCGAAATCTTCGAACATCTGGCAGCACCTCCATACGGTGTTCATTCGGGCGTAGCTCCGATTTTGTTGGCGATCTACACAGCGATAAACTCCCAAGAACTCGCTTTCTACGAGACTGATACGTTTCTCAGAGAGATTGGCGGCAAGGAATTCTTGCGGCTCTGCAAGAATCCTCAGGCCTTCGACGTGCAGATCTGTCGTGTTGCGGGGGTACGAGGCGACGTATTCGAATCGCTGTTGCGAGTCTTGGAAATCACTCCCGGTGAAACAAAGGAAACGCGAGTCCTAGACGTCATTCGGCCTCTATGCACGTTCGTAGCAGAACTGCCGGACTACGCGCGGCAGACGCAGCGGCTCTCAGACAAATCGCGAGAAGTACGACGAGTAATTCTGGGCGCACGCGATCCGGTTAAGCTTCTCTTTCACGACTTGCCTCTAGCGTGCGGATTTGTTCCGTTCTCGACTGATGGCGGGTGTTCCAAGAAAAATGCACTCGAATTCGCCCAAACATTGAAATTGCAATTGGATGAACTACGCGCCGCGTTTGATGGTCTACTGAGTCGTATGCGCGGACTCGTTAAAGACAACTTCGACCTTGGCGGCGATTTTCGAGAGGCCCGGACCCAGCTAGCGACAAGAGCGGAAAGGGTTGTTTTGTTGGCCACAGAGCCGAAGATTAAAGCCCTTTGCCTCCGATTGTGCGATCGGGGAATAGCCGATGACTCCTGGCTGGAGTCGCTGGGCAGTCTATTGGCGTTGCAGCCTCCTAATCATTGGCATGACTCAAGCGAAGACGCTTTCGCGCAGGAAATCGGAAGTCTCTGCGACCGCTTCAAGAATCTGGAGAGCATAGCCTTCAGTCCGAACGTTCCGAACGACTTCGCGGAAGCTTTCAAGTTATCACTTACACGTAGCGACGGGATGGAAGCGGCTGAGGTAGTCTTTATAGACCCGAAACAAGCATCCGAGGTTGATGCGTTAGCTTGCAAAATTGCCGAACTAATTAGTGAAGATCGCAAATCGGGCGTCGCGGCATTATCGAGGGTCGTTTGGAATACTCTTAACAGGTCCTGAGGGGGCATGATGGGCAAAGCGATTCGCCATATATTAAGTCTGTCTGGGGGCAAAGATAGTGCGGCGCTCGCGATCTATATGCGGGACCGCGTCTCGAATATGGAATATATTTTCCACGATGCGGGAAAAGAGTTACCGGAAACGTACGAATATCTGGCCAAACTCGAGGCGCATCTAGGAAAGCGGGTGACGCGAACGACACCGCCTAACAGCTTCGACCACTGGTTCAAGGTCTATGGCGGAATGTTGCCATCGAATCATCGCCGTTGGTGCACGCGAATGCTCAAACTCAAACCCTTTGAGCAGTACGTTGGCGACGATCCTGTGATCAACTACGTAGGCATTCGAGCCGACGAAGAACGGGTGGGGTACATCAGCACGAAGCCAAACATCAAAGCTGTTTTCCCTTTTCGAGACGACGGCCTAGTGTATGCCGACATTGTTCGCATCCTGAAGGAATCGGGAGTGGGAATGCCTACTTACACTGATTGGGGTCGAACAAGATCGGGCTGCTTCTTCTGTTTCTATCAGCAAAAGATCGAATGGGTCAGACTGAAGGAGAAACATCCAGAACTGTACGAGCAAGCAAAGGCTTATGAAAAGCCGAACAAGATTAACGGAAATATTTTTCTCTGGAATGTGAACGAATCTCTTGCGGACCTGGAAAAAGCCGAACGCACAGCGGAGATCAAGACAAAACATGAGCGAGCTGAACAACAACGCCGAACTAGCAAGAAAAACAAGGGATTGATGTCAGTGTTGGCGGATTTTGATGAGGACGAAGAGCCACGGACCGGTTGCACCATTTGTTCGATTTAGGCGCTCTTGATGAACGCGAAAGAATGGATCAATTTCGTTCGCCTCTACGGTCCCATTCCGACCAAAGACAATCTCTACGATGAAAACCTGCGTCGACACGCACGCCGCCGTGGAATTAAGCAAGTCTTGTTCACGCACCCATATGAAAAGATTGTCTTGCCAAAGTTCGATTTTTCAACCGCCCTTCCGGGGTCAGTAATTCTCACCGGTACGGCCGGTGATGGCAAAACATTTCTCTGTGGTCGTGTTTGGGAAATTCTGGATGGCGATCCGGACGCTTGGGCTGGTCAGAAGACACACTTCCAGCTGGAGCTGACGGTCCCGGCGCTCGCAGCGAGAGACACTTCGAGAACCGTCACACTTCACATCTTACGGGACCTCAGCGCTTGGGTGCCTATCCAAGGCGCTGATTGGCCGGCTGACAAGCGCGAGCTGCTTTTGCGATTCAGCCGCTCGATCTTTCAGCCTAACCCTACTGAAATCTTCCTGATCGCAGCTAATGACGGGCAACTGGCCGAGACTTTCCGGCGGCTACTTCCAGATGAAGACGTTCAACGCGCAAAGGACACGATCGAAGACCTATTGGTTTCGGACCAAGCGGAACGTCCTGGTATCGGACTGAACTTGTTCAATCTTTCTCGGGGGAGTTCGAGCGAACTACTTGAGTTAGCCCTCGGAGCCTTTCTCGGCCACGAAGGGTGGGACACCTGTTACGATGAAGCATCGGCCCCAGACCAACTCTTCGGTCAAGAATGCCCTGTACGCCGAAATTACGAGTTGCTGAAGGAGGAAATCGTTCAGTCTAGGCTCCGAGACCTTTTGGATCTGTGTGACCAAAATGGGTTGCACGTTCCCGTCCGACAGATTCTCATTCTGCTCGCTAACAGCGTGCTCGGACATCCGCATGTAAAAGACCACCTAATCAGCGCGAGTGATGTGCCGGATGTCGTTGCGCACAGCCGCTCGCAGGCCAGTCTGTACAATAACGTCTTTGGAGGCAATCTTCCTGAATCGCGGCGAGCAAACTCGCTGATCTTCGACTATCTTGAGCGTTTTCAAATCGGGCGCGAGACGTCGAATCGCTTCAACAATCTTTTGATTTTCGGCGACTCTCACGAACATCTGCAAGAACAGTTTCGTATGTTCATCGGTTCAGATCGCTTCTATGGAGCAGACTCGGCGTTTCTGGCAGCTAAACAGGACTACATCGAAGGAAATGACGAGAGCCCAGAAGCTGCAAGACGCTTTTTAAGTCTATTGACCAGTCAACGCCGGGCGCTCTTCTTCAAGATACCGAATGAGCAGGCAGACGATCTAAACTTTTGGGAACTTACCGTTTTCAAATACGGTGGCGAGTATATCGAACATGTCCTATCCGCTCTGCGAAATGGACGAGCGATACGCCGGAATCTTCTCGCTCGCCTGGTCCGGGGCTTGAATCGCATCTTTACCGGAATGTTGATCAATAGCGAACACGAGCTATTTGTTGCCTCCAGTGCAAGTCTGTCGCAAATACGGGTCTGTCGTTTCCTCGCCGAGCGCATTTCCGTGGTTCCGCGGTTGGGTGAATTCATAACGGTGACCCTGTCGCCTAAAAAGCGGCCGTGCCTGGACGTGATTTTGAACAGCGAACTTCGTTGTTCATTTGAGTTGACGCTGACCCGCTACGAGTATTTGAGTCGGGTCGCAGAAGGGGCGATGCCAAACAGCTTTTCGAAGGAGTGCTTTGAAGACGTAATGGCCTTCAAAAGCCGCGTGATGCGAGACCTTGGAAAGCGCAACGGACCTCCAACAGAAAGCGGGGAAATTGTGTTCCGAGTCCTTGACTTAGACAGCGCAGGCTCCGCTAGAGAAGAGCGCATCGGTGTGCTGGTATGAATCTGGTGCGAACAGCTAACTCGCCCTCGTCAGAAGCCGAGCGCGAGGATATCTGGCTGGAGGAGAAGTACTGGGGTCACCGTCTTTGGGATCAGCAGTCTCCATGGCTGATCTTCTTAGAGTTTCTCGGTGTAGCTGAGTCCGCGAACCGGGAAGGACATCTATTCGATTTTAATCAATCGCAGTATTCATCTTCGTACTTCGCCTACTCGCGGATCCATCTGCGCAACGTTCTTTTTAACGAGGAACAGTTCTTAGGTAAGGTAGATCAGGAGAATCAGGACAGCGTAGCGGCTTGGCGACAATGGCTTAGCTGGATCAAAGACGCCGCGAGAGGTCTGGAAGCTGATGAAAGGGATTTTTCGTTTCTAAGGGAGCGATTCGAACGTTTCCACGATTTTGCTCAGCTGGTTCGCGCGCTGCGTTCGTGTGCTGTAGAAGGGGAAACCAACAAGCGATGGAGCTCTCGATTCATTTTTCCATTCGGACCGAGTGCTCTATTCGAAGACCTCAGTATCAAGCCGGGTAGTACTTCTCGAGAGTACATTAATTTCGGGCGGTCAGGCGAGTTGCTCTATCACATGCTCGCACGCTGCAGTATGCGCGACAGCCTTGCCAGGCTTCTACCGCAGCGGGTATTTGCTCCGAACAGATGGAACGACCTTGTAAAGCGACTGCAGCCCGAGACCGCAAATACCGCAACGACCAAACGAGGAGCTGCCACTTACCTTCCGTACGATGTTCATCCGATCTTTGAAACTCTGGGTCAGGATTGGAAGGCTTTGCTGGAACTGGATTTACAGGGTCCCGACGTTATTCCGCACTTGGTGATTACTGGTAGCTTTGGTCTGTTTCTCTATCAGTTGAATACGAGCGCCTACCTGTTGGGCCGGGACAAGCTAGTCCCAATAGTCTGCGAAGTGGTAGCACCACGTCGAGGACTCGTCCGGGAGCAGTCTATTGAGAATTTCGAGATAAATAGCGCGATGTCGATCCAAGCACTGGACCGTCTGTTTCATGATATCGAGGCTTTGCCTGAATGGACAGCCTCGGCGCAACAAGGAGAGATGCTAGCAAGGCGGCGGGAGATCCTGAAGCGCGAGTTCAACTGGGAGGATGAAGCGGGGGTCTCGGACCCCGAAGCGCTCTGGAGGCGTTTCAAGGAAGAAGCAAAAGAGCGGCATCGACGACACTTTGGGCAAGTCCATAGGACGTACGGACGAGGTATCGGGCTGGTGTCAAAGCGCGGAACCAATCGATACCGATATGCGCCGACTGACAGCTTTCTGAGAGCAATATTGTTCGCGAACGTGACGAAGAGAATGGAGTTTGGAGAGTTTCTGGCGCTTCTATACGCACGATATGGGTTGATTTTTGGAGCAAATGAAGCGGAACAAATTCTAAATCATGAGGATATGGATAAGAAGCCGTTCCAAGCGAATTCGGTACGGTTGGAACAAAGGTTAAGCAGTTTGGGACTGCTTAAACGGCTCTCTGATGCGTGCGCTTATGTTCAAAATCCCTACGCTGAGTAGCTGATGGATACAAACGAATTGATCGGGCGTGTAGCTGCTGCCTATCTCAGGCAGCGAGTATCGGAAACTGATCCGTCGACTACAGCGCGCTATCTCCTCGATTCACTTTCACCGGAACAGACGGTGTCGATCGCGAAGGCAATCCTTGCCGACTCCGTTCTTGAACCTCAAATAGAAGTGAAGTTGCCGCAGCAGTGGGTCGGCGCGTATGGCCTGCCAGCCCGATATCTCACCGTGGAGCGCGCAACATTCTATAGAAACGCTCCTTGTGATCGACCGGCTCTGCTGCTTGCCACGCCGGGCGATGATGAACAGCAGTCTCTCGCAGACCTTACTATAATAGACAGTAGCCAACTGAAGCTATTGGTTGAGCTTCGGGTGCGTGTAGCATCGAATGACCTAACGATCACCGATCAACACCGTAGATGGTGGGTAGTCGCTCTTGCAGCGCTTCAAGATGTAACTCAGGTGTCATTGGATCGTTTTGCGCTATATGTCCTGGAAGCACGTAAGCTAATGGAGGATGGCAGCGCCTTTTTAGATGCGATTGGCGGAGCGCTGCCGGCTTTGCGATGGCCACGAAATGCTGCGTTGTTTCATTCGCTAACTGAGAAAAGCGCAGGTCAACCAAGCAGATGGAAGGCTCTTTTCAACCAGGTATCGAGACGGCAAGCCTGTTATCTCAGAAAGTACACACCTAACAATCAGCTATTGTCTTCTGATGACCTTCGGTCTGCTTTTGACAGAGTCAAAGAAGAGATTCCTGAACCTCTTCATCGAACAATTGGCTCTTTCATTGATTCGTCTAGCAATTGGAATGCGGAAGCAGAAGCCGTAGCGCAGATAGAGTGGGAAATCGTCCGTCCATTGTTCGATGGTCTCAAGCCTGAACGCTTCAACCTGGGGCGTGCAACCCTCGAATTTTATGACGAGATTGAAGAGGACCGCCTGTCAAAAGAGGAACAGGCGTATCTCCGAACGCTGGCGGAGAGGAGAAGGGCCAGCGATCCGATAGAGGAAGACGTCGCATTCTACACCAGCCATCGTGACGAGCTTAAGCAGGAGCCAAATCTGAAGGCAAAGTGGGACAAGTTTATTTTTGGCTCACCAATCGAGACTTCAGATTTTATAGTTGGTCTGGCACTTTGTCTGGAATCTTTATTCGATAGAAACATAACTGGCCAGAAGCGCACTCTCAGAATAAGCGCTGACAAGAAGACCAGGCGCGATCTTAAGAAGTTGAATGTCCACGCTGGGCAGTATTTCGCGTTTCGGTACCGCGGTCTCAACACGCTCCTAGGTCGGTCAGCTTTCGACGTGGGACAACTCTTTGAATTCGACAAGGTTTACGAAGGTTGGACGGCGGACCGCCGTTACAAGGCTAATTACTCCAATTCGCGCGCAGCGTTAGAAATCAAGTTTTACGTTGCGGTTCAATTCGGTGACGGCGACGATGAGAACCATCGCCAGTTGATCTGGCGATTTGACCCCAACTCGATTATCGGCGAATTGCACAGCGACTGGGGTGGGCGGCTGGTTGAGCATCCTCTGATGATGGGCACTGCTACTCGGGGTGCGGATGAAACCAAAGGAGTATCGCAACCTCTTGACCTGCGGGACGTGCGGAGTCTCTCGGCGGCCTTCGGCCAAGATCGCGGCTCGCTCATCCCGACATATAGACGAGAACACGATCTTGAACACACCTGGCGCCGAAGCTTGGCCGAGGCGGAGCAGCGGGGCTCGGTTAGTAAGTCGGTCGCCGCACTGCTAGGCGGACTGTTCGAAGGTTTCGCGGAATCGTATCGACTGGCCATCAAAGGATTCGCGCTCCATGGTGTCAGCTGCCCTGACATCAACCTACAGTATGTCGCGTACGGCAAACTGCTTGAGGCACTCTCTGTTCACGCGAAAGGCGACAGAAATCGAGAGCTTCTGCTTAAGCCCGTTTTGGCGATTGGTACGGTTCCAGTTAGTGGCGGTGCTCCTGCTGCGATCGTGGCTCCTTGGAATCCTCTTCGCCTGCAGGCGATGTCGCTGAAGGCGAATCGACTAGCAGATCTCTTGAAACATCTTCTTTCCGCCGAAAACGTTCTCTTCGGCGACGCGAGTCTATACTTCAAGGAAATGCGTGATGAATTAGAACACCCGTACTTTCCTGAAATCGCCCTCGGATGGCGGCAACGGAAGGCAGAACTGCTGGGATTGTCTGACTGTTACCTGGACTACACGCTGCATGAATTACCGTTAGCCGGCCAGGAAGGGAATAGCGATACAAACGAGAATCCCACCGAGAGCGCCGTCAAAATTGTGGACATAATCCAACGATATCTCGCACTCTTCCCGCATGAAGAGGCCGACTTGTCGGCGGTGCTATACAACTGCGATTCAGCGGCACTTCCGCAAGCCGTGGTCAACAAAATTAGTGAAGTCAATGACAACGAAGAAGATATGCGGTGTGAGGTAATACTGAGACACCGTGACCGAGCCAAGTTACAAAAACTCTACGAAAAGATTCTCGAATCTGGAAATGCGGACACAGACGGTTTCGTGTCTAGTGAAGCAAGTCGAGACTTCATGGCGCGACTAAGAATTGGGATCATGGCTGACGAGGCACCTCCCCCGGACCCTAAAGACGGCCCGCGCGCGGACCTTGTCTTCTTGCATGACGTAATTGCACGGCACGCTCGGCTCGAATGGTACATGGAGGACGCGACGCCGGTATCACTGGATGATCTTGTGCCGGCCCGCTGGTCCCGCCGCCGACCGTCACCGATTGATGAAGAGAAATCCATCGTGTATCTGTGCTCGCCGGCGCAGAGCGTCGAAGGGTGGTCTTACATAACAGCGATAACGACTTACTTTAAGGGAGACTGGGATGGCGATTCCAGAAGGCGATTTCTTCCTGCGCGACAGCTGGACTTCAACGATCCTGAGACTGCGGAAATCTTCAGAGAGAGCCACAACCTAGGCAATTGGGTGGTGAATTTTGACGAGCTGTTGGACCGACGCCAGCTCGTGAATCAAGGCGTCAAGGTAATCCGTTTTAAGCAGGCGACGACTCAAGGTAGAAACCTGTTAATTTCCTCCACCGCTTCACTAGGTCTACTGCAATCGATGCTGCAGCACCGCATCAAAGACCTTCTTCCGGAGATGACAGATGACCAGGTCAGAGCGCTTTCGCAGAAGTTTATCGATGATGCCAACCGCATCTCGGGAGATATCGTTCTACGAGCGGCTAAACGCGGAAAGAACGCCAGTGAGTTGATGGGTGTAGTACTTAGCTATTTCGTAGCGATGAGTGATGTCAGAGACGGCAAGAACTCAGGATGTTATTTTCTGGATGATTATTCCGAGTGGCTCGGTCAGCCCGAACAACAAATCGCCGACTTGCTAATACTCTGTCCGCAAGTATTGGCGTCGGGTGAGAGGCGTCTTACTGTTCTTGTGACTGAGTCAAAATATGTGCAGGAAGAGAGCCTCGCAGAGAAAAGAAGAGGATCCCAAAAACAGATTCGTGATACTCTACGAAGAATAGAAGAGGCGCTCTTCGGCACTCTAGAGCACTTGGATCGAGACCTCTGGCTGTCGCGTTTTTCCGACCTTCTACTGTCCGGTGTTCACTATTCCGCCAGTGACGATATCGACATGACAGGCTTTCGCCGGGCGCTGCGTGAAGGGAATTGTTCTATCCTTCTCAGGGGATATTCACATGTTTTCGTCTCCGGTCCAGCTGATGGCGCTGAATGCTCAGACTTCGTTAAAGTGTCGGGTCTCGATGGCGCCTATCAAGAGGTCTATTCTCGAGCAAAGACCAGATCTCTTGTCACGTCGTACGCAAACAGCCAAGCGCCCGATGCGGTGCGGTTTACTGTGGTCGAGCGGTCTGAGCTTCGACTGGGAGATTTCAGGCCGATCGTGCCGGTTAGGCGGCTGTCGGTCCACGATGCCGGTGCCAAGAAGTCGGACGAAGCCAACGCTCAAACGAGAGTCGCGGACGGCCAGTGGCCGGAAACTCCAGCCAATGTCAAGTCGGCTGGACGGGAATCCATGGACAGGTCAGGCGAGAGCGAGCCTTTGGCCTCTTCGCCTGGTTCGCAAGAATGGGCTTATCCAGCGATCGAACAAGTCTTGAGGTCCAGAGCCCCCGTCGGTTCTGTTACGCCTGCCGAGGAAGAATGGCTAGCACAGACCGTTATCAGGACGCGCACGGCGATGCAAGAATTTCAGCTGCACTCTAAGCTAATCGACAAACGCCTGACGCCAAACTCCGGGATTTTGAGATTTCAAGGCGCTCCAAACTTGACGGTCGAGTTGGTTCTTCGCAGGCGTTCGGAGTTTCTTACTACTCATGGGCTGAATATTATAGCGGTTCGAGGTGAACCGGGCGCTGTCGTTCTCTCAATTGCTCGACCCTCGCGACAGGTATTGTACACTCTAGATGTTTGGAAGAGTTGGGCACCTCAGGCGGTCCGAGGAAATCATAGATTACTGGTGGGGGTACGAGAGGATGATGGTAGACCTCTCTTCATATCACCCACGGAGAACGCACCACACACGCTGATCGCTGGTTCGACGGGCAGTGGCAAGTCCGTTCTGATGCAGAATATCGTTCTCGGTATCGCATGCACAAATACGCCAGAGCAAGCTGAAATTGTACTGATCGATCCGAAACTCGGAGTTGACTACTTTTCGTTCGACGGGCTACCGCACTTGAGCGGTGGAATAATTGAGGACCAAGAAACGGCAATTCAAAAGTTGAATCACTTAATTATCGAAATGGATCGAAGGTACGCCGTTCTCAAGCAAAATCGCTGCTCGAGCATTTTAGACCTAAACCGAAAACCAAATCCAACCGAACGGTTCGCATGCCTCTGGGTTATTCATGACGAATTCGCAGAGTGGATGATGACCGACGATTACCGTGACACCGTGTCGAACGTAGTGAGCCGTCTTGGTGTAAAGGCTCGGGCCGCGGGAATTTTTCTCGTTTTTGCAGCACAAAGACCCGACAGCAACGTGATGCCTCTGCAACTCCGCTCAAACCTTGGTAACCGTCTTATTCTACGCGTTGATTCGGAGGGTACCTCAGAAATAGCGCTCGGTGAGCGTGGCGCGGAGCGCTTATTGGGCCGCGGTCATATGATCGCGAAACTGGAAGGGGACGCAAACCTTATTTACAGCCAAGTTCCCTTGATCTCCGCCGGCGAAATTGAACAGTTAGTTAAAAGAATTCAAAGGTCAGCAACACCTGCAAAGGGTGTGGAAGACAATTCTCTTCGATAACAATGCGGCCTTAAGGGCAGCGGCGAATGCGCAGCGCTTAGGATTTCATCACGGCTCGTTGTCGCGAACCGGCCGGCGTGAGCGATTGCCGAAGTTCAGAACAGCCTAGCTGACGGGAACCCGAGGCCACGAGCGCCGATGGGCCCAGAAGGGCTCAACAGGCCAGCGTGCTTCCATTCGATAATAAGCCAGTCGTGTCTTGATGTTGTGGTTCGCTTGCTTGAGCATAGAATCCGAGTAGTCTTCTGCGTTCTTGCACCCCGACAGAACGAGTTCTGCCGCTGCTCTACCGCTTCTGATCGCGTCGACGATGCCGGCTGACGCCAGGGGATCCAACGCGACGGCCGCGTCGCCGGCCGCACACCACCCATATCCCGCGGAACATGCCAGGTGAGAAGTATCAGCGAGGACGACCTCTGGTTCGCCAATGAGGTTGTATCCCAGCTCGAGAAATTTCCGGATGTGCGTGCTGCTGCGCATCAGGTGCACGACGCCTTCGGCCGAGCGGGCGCGCAATTGGCGGAGTAGATTGCCATCCGAAAAAAACACTGCGACCCGCCGCCGCGCAGGGACTTGAGCCGTGTACCACCAGCCCTCAGGTCTGCTTTCGATGGTGGTGGTCAGGTCGTTATCCGGAAAATGGTCGGGACGCGTGAGTGCTACTACGAGGGCTACTTGTTGGTCGACCACGATTCTTTCCACGCCGTGGGCTCGAGCGAAAGCCGCCTTCCTTCCCGTGCAGTCGATGACCGATTCGCACTCAAGCGACTGCTTCGCTCCGCCAGCTCGAAAAAAAAGGCTCCACCCGCGTTGCGATCGGACGGCACTATGGAAGCTTACGCCGCGCCACACCCTTGCCCCCGCCGAAACGGCTTCTCCCAGGAGTTGCTGATCGAATTGAACCCGATCCACATGTGCGCCGCCGCCATACGGGTTCAGGACGCCGTCTCTCGAACGAAGCTCAGAAGAACCCCATGATGATCGGTTGCCGGAGCACCGTAGCTGAGCCACTCGCCCAAGAACTCCATGAAAGCCCGCCCGGGCAAGGACCGAGCCGGCGATGCCCGGGATGCTCTCCCCGACCTTGAATGGTATGGTTTTCTGCGCCTCCACGACCAATACCGAGATCGATTTACGCGCCAACGTAGCCGCCGCCGTCGAACCCGCTGGGCCTCCGCCTAGCACCACGACATCAACGGATCTCGCGCCCACGTTCAGTCACCGCTGCTGGCGGTCATGACGGCTCCGCGATCGTAGGTCGTGATCTCGATCTGGTGCCCGTCCGGGTCGAGGAAAAACACCGAGTATGCGATACCGGTGTCCTCGGGAGGTTCAAACGAGACGCCAAGCTTGCGAAGCTCCGTTTGAGCCGCCGCAAATCCCGTGGCATCAGTGCGGAACGCGACGTGGCTTATCGCAATCTTACGATCGATGTTACAGACGGGCCCTGCACTTGGTCTCTGGAACAACCCCAACCGCATGGCATCGGTGCCAACCATCCAGGTCGTGTTCCACTTGTGAACGATCCCGAAACCAAGCACCTTCCCGTAGAACTCAGCTGAGGTGACCAAGTCGCGGACGTTCAAACCAATGTGATCGATCCGTTCCAGATTCATAGCTGACCTCGCTCGACTATCAGTGCACGGCGTCCTGCCCGAATATCTGTATGCGATACAGGGACGGTCTTCGGTGGACAGCTCGTCGGGCAGGCACAGTGAGTTGGGGAACCTCGCGAACCCGGATCAACGCCACCTCCGCACGGGGTTGGGGAGCCTGACCTGGCAGCGGACAGCCGGCGTCTATCCAGGTCTTGATAACGGTAACCCCATCCTGACCGCCGATTGTCACGCCGCGAATGGCCTCTTCCATCGCATAAGCGCCCGGCAGCAGATTAGTGATGAACTTGCTGGTTGAGGAGCTATACGGGACCATCCATCCGTTGTTGGGATCACCGAGAGCCCCCATAATGGCTCTGGCGCCAGCCCTGAACCAATCAGCCACTGACTTCCCGCCAACTGTCGTGGTCATATGCGCGGGGACGCTAACGGCCGTGGACGAAAGGCGCTCAACCAGTTGCTGCATTGCCAGAGCCGGATCGGCTGGCCCGGGAGACGGGGCAGGTTCGTACTCCTTGCCGAGCCAGCGTATCCAGTCCGCCCACAATTTTAGTTCCGCGGCTGTGAAAATCTTGTACATCGGGCCGCTGTAGGTAGTTCGGTTGTTGAGCAAGTAACTGTCGTCAGGATCCCCCTTCGAGACGTAACGGGAGTTCGCGAGCTGATCGAGGAATGCGCCCGGGTCCTCGAACCAGTCGTTCATCCGGTTGATGCCGAATACGGGCAGGTTGGAGTGATTCCGCTGGGCGTAGTATTTCTTAGCAGTAATGAGTGCGGACATTTGATCTTCGATCAGCGGTGGGTAATCGCGCAGAATCGCGAAGTCGTTGCTGATATCACCGGTCGTTTCGAAGGAGACGTAGCCGGTCCAGATACGTTCCCATTCGCGAGCGACCCCCTCAGGGCCGCTTTCCGCGCGTATGCTGTCTAGGTACTGCTGGACAGCAAGCTTCGCCTTGGCCCCGTGGCCCTCGCTGGCATTGTCGATCCCGATGTGCATCCTGTAGAACTGCGAGTTGAAGTTTTTGGCCTCCAGGCGCTTCACGCCGGCCCATAGCCCGAGGACTTCCCACTCCAGCTGCAACGTCATCCCAAGGATCTCAGGGAAGAAGTCCCGCGAGAACTGCGAAATCAGCAGCTCGAAAAGCGGGTTGGTGTACGCCGAATCCAGGATACTGCCGTTGTCGGCATAGTCGCGGCTTTTCAAAGGCGGCAGGTAGATCCCAACGCTCTGCATGAGGGCGGTGTATAGGTTGGAGTGGTTCAAGGCGGGATCTCCGTTCCCGGTTTCGTCGCTCCAGATATCGAAGAGCAACGAATTAACGTCGGCGATAGGCCCTCCGTCCGTCGCGTACCGCAACCATGCTCCGTCGAGTTGGTTGAAGGGCGCGAGCTGGAGAATGCGCAAGACGAGTTGAGCCGGCGTCCAATCCTCTGCCGGTTTCGTCGCCGCGCTCGCGAACTTCTCGTAGATCTCCTGGAGCCGGGCTTCAAATGCGGCCGGCGAATATTCGAAGTATTCGTAAATGTGGTTATCCGGGTCTGACCTGAACTGCGGGGTCTTCTGAAGTTCCCGCGCGGCCCGCAGGAAGTCGCGCGCCATTTGCTCCGCCTTGGGTTCGAAGTCGGGGAAAAACTCATAGTTGAGCATCATGTAGAAATAGTCCCGGTCCTTCAGGCCGTCGTACTTCGCGCGTCCCGTTTCCACCAAGATGCGTTCCGACATTCCCGGTACGCGCGTGACGAATCCGAGCGTCTTCCACATCTGCACCATGTCATTGTCGCCCTGGTAGTTCTCGCGAACCTCGTAGCCGATCTGAATGCTGCCGGCCAGAAACGAGTTCCACGGAGACGTGTCATCCTTCAGTCGCGCCATATAGACATCCATCGGCTCCGTGGCCTGGGGAGCAGGGACGAGCGAGTCAACGAAGGATGAAAAAACCGCTACGAGCCGCTTCCGATACGAGTCGGGCGTTTCGCCCGGCACCGAATCGGGCAAGGCGAATGGCCACTTCCGCGAACTTCCGTAGTGGTCTAAATACTCGCGCAGGCGGACCTTGAAACGGCTGAGTGTCTCGCCCTCTTTTGGCTGCGGAAAGGTCCAGTTGCGGCCCCGATTCGTCCATTGCTTCAGGGCAAAGGCGGTCAATGCCTTCTGGCAATCCGCCGCGTAAGCCGTCGGAGTCTGATTCGGCTGCGCGTCGGGGAAATTGAAGACCGGGCGAAACGTCCTGCCAGATCCGACTCCCCGGTCCCACTGCTTGCGCGGGAAGAGCAGCTGTCGAATCTCACTGCGGTCCCGCTCGATCGGAAAATCTCTTATGGCTTCCTGGTAGTCGAACTCGCTGACCACCGAGTCCGGTCTCTGGGCTGGCCACCAGTTGGTATTGCATTCGTAAAAGTCTGCCTGCCAGGGCAGCGCCATCCACTTCGTGACGTCGCCCGGTTCGAGGTCGGCGGCGACTTCGAACGCCGATTGATAGAAGCGCTTGGCCTTTGCAATCGCGGTAATCTCGATGCCGGGATAAAAGGCTCCTCCGACGGAGCGCATCATGGCGGCGGAAGTCAACGCGAAAGGTTGTTCGGTGAGCGGCAACTCTTCCAGCTGCTTCCACGCCGCCGCGCGTTGACCCAACGCATCGTTCACCTCCTTTAGGCCAGGGAACCCGTCGAATTTGTTCTGCGCCCACAGATCCAATGTTTCATATTGACGCTTCGTCACCTTGAGCCAAGTGTCGGGGTCTCCCATTACAGTGGTGCCATCGTCGCCCGAGAGTTGGGGCATGTAGTTCAGGTTCGCCTGGGCTCTAGCGTCGTCCCCCGAGAGGTTGGGATTGCGGAGGAGACTAAAGATGCGTCCTCGCAGCGCAGTTCCATTTGGATCCTTGTCGTTGGCCAGGATGGCGAGCATCTCGTCGCTCAAGAAATCACCGCGCTTGCCTGGACCGTGGCCGCGCAGGGCGCGTTCGTTTACCCATTGATAGCCGACGATTCTGAAAAGTATGGGATAAACTTCGTCGACGAAGGAAACAGACGTTCGAACCTTGGGGGGTGGCGACGAAGACGGGTGCCACGAAAGGCCGTGGTCCAGCGCGGCCTCCTCCATTACGTCATAGAGCGTTGTCAAGCTGTCCGTATGAGGCGCGAAGTCGGGGGGCGCCACCAGGACCCGGGCCCGGCCCTTAACCGGGACCGGGGTTCCATCCGGCAGCGAGACATCAGCCTCTATAACGCCGTCGCTGGTGTCGTCGCACCATCGGTCGTTATTCGCGTAATGGTTGATGAGGTATTCGTCGTCCTCCGAGACAGGCTTTGATTTGCCATGGCCGCCCAAGAACAACAGCCTGCCCAAGTCGTCGGTGCGGAGTTCGCCCAAGTATACAGGGTCTGCGAAATCGTAGATGGATCCCTCGAGTGGAGGCGAGACTTGTCCGATGCCTTCAACTGCGGCCGTGGCCTTGATCACCAGAGCTCGGCGATCGCCCGGCCAGTCAGCGTTCCTCAAGGGAGGGATGTCCGCCGAATCCAAAGTGCCCTCGAACAGCTTGAGCGCCGTGTCGCCGCTCTTGAAGGCATGCCATCCCGCTTTCTTGTTCGCGACGCTGGCGCGCCAACGGATTGATTTAGTATTCTGGGAAGTCAGTTCCGCGACGACTGCGCCTGCAGCATCAAAAGCGTAGATACGAAACCGAACCGCCTGCCGCTTTACTTGTCCCGACCCGTCCTTGTATCCGCCGTCGGGAATGTCCTCGAGGCCCGGCGCTTCAGCACCGATGAAGTACTCGTCTGAATCTCCCACCCTTGCGATTCCGATCCTTGGGAAAATGGAACAGAACGCCACCGGCCTCTCGAAGGTGCTCATCGACTCCCCCCTTAACTATTAGCTTCGTGTGTTCACCGTTGGATGCGTACTTATGACGCGATGGAACGCTTGGAGCAACACCCTCGAAAAAGCGACGATAAGCCACAACGGTGTGTGTAGAGGCTGTACCACGAGCGTATTACTGACCCCGGGTCGCATCGGAGAAGCCGCTTTGTCAAGGTGGTCCGGACAGCGACTTTCACGCCGATGTCGGCTGAATCCTACAGGTCAATCTTTGCCGAAGACCGGACGGCTCGTTCGGGAATGTCCTCTATGTTGAGGACATATCGTAGATTAACACATCCGCTAATCGCAGAGGTTCATCTGGAGACAATCGAGGATCCCAACCCTATGCTCGAACGCGATTCCCGCGCAGACAACGCACGTCACCACCGTGGCCGCCGCGATAATCAAAGACCGTGGTGGCGCTAGTGATAGTTCCATCAGCTAGCGCGACGAATTGGTTGAAGGAACTCAAAAGTCAGCAACGCCTGGAAAAGGTGTTGAAGAAAATACTCATCGATAACAAAGCGGCGTTAAGGGCAGCGGCGAACGCGCATCGCCCAGGATTTCATGTATTAGGAAGCACTCTTTTCTGTTCCCCGCGGCGGATCTGTTGCACTACCGTGAACCGATATGGAATGTCCCGCCAGTTCTACACAGCGCCCTTTGAGCAATGCCTGCCAGGAATCGCGGTATCCTATCCCTGAAGTGGAAAGGAGTCCGAGACCTTCCTCTAGTTGCGTAAGCTTTCTGAATCTTTCGAAGTGCGGATAATCTGGTCTTACCATGGTGTCTTTGCGATGCAGTATAGGCGGGTTCGATGCTTTGCTATAGTCGCGAATCGCAAATGTGGCCTTCGGAAGGTAGACTCGAACGCTCTTTAACAAACAGGGATGTGGATCCTCATCAAAATCGGAATAGAACAAGAACGAAATAGCTCGTCCGTCAAGCCCGATCTTCACGAGATCGTGCGAGATTTCTCCGACCACCAGCCAGCCCGCAAATATGAGAAGCCGGAGAAGTGCGGGCAAGTCCTGCTCAGCCGACCTGTGAACGTAAAGATCCTCCGGCAAGAGTTTTCCAACTTTAGAACCTCCGCAGGCTGCGCGCACCTCGTCTGAGCGTCCTATGCTAAAGAGAAATCGTTCACCCTCCGCTAAAGCGGTTTTGTAGTTCCGCCAAATGCCGTTGACATCTCTCCGGATATTCAGCGGCAATGTGTGTAGTGGAGGCGGCGTGAGACCTTGCAAGCGCAGCATTGCGATGTAGGTCAGAACGTCTTCGCGCCGTTGCTCACGAGATCCTTCGAATCTCTCACGATTTACCTGCCTAAGCGCGAGACGTTCGACTCTGGAACCCGAGCCGAAGCGACCGGATAGCTTCTGCCACTGCGGAAACTCGTCCAGAGTAGGCAACCGTCCTAGGCTATTTGCTAACGTTACGTAACGACTGGCAAGGCGATCCTTCGAGAATTTAGCGATCAGGTCTGTGCGATACTCCAAGCGTCGCGTGAAAGCACGCGTGCCAAGATATCGAGCCTCTGCTGCCTCGTCTGCAAAAGCATAGGCTACGCCAGGAGCCGCGAGATAAGCATGCCGGCCCAAAATGGATTCCACGTAGCTGCGGAATTCTTCCTGTGAGTAAATTTTCTGGAACGTTCCGGAGCCAGTTAGGCGGCCATCACCGAACTCCGGCGCTTCTTCAAGAGCCCTGTCAACTCGAACAGAAACCACGAGCGCGATACGGACCAGTCCAAAAGCCCGCAGAAGAGTTTCGGCTCGTTCGGAGATGTCCTCTATGACATTAAGGACATACCCTAGATTAACAATATCTGCTGGTCGCAGAGGTTCATCTGGACAAAAGTGAGGATCCCAACCGTGCGCTCGAACGCGATTCCCGCGCAGATAACGCACGTCACCACTGTGCCCACAGCCATAATCAAAAACGCTGGTGGTGGTAGTTATAATTCCGTCAGCTAGCGCCAGGGCAACCGGCCTCGAACAGCTGTACCTCCGAATAGCGGTGCGCGCGCGTCCAATCGGGCCTGCTTGAACCTTCGACGGATTATCGAAAGGACTCGCCCCCGAATTTCGTGGCCGCATTGGCTTCTTGTCACAGAGAAACGATTGCTGCTGGTCTGAAGGGAAGCCAGTTACTGGCAAGGCCTTCAAATCAGCGTTGTGGTTCGTTCAATTCAGACAGCGACACGCGTTTTGGAATCGTATACCAACTCTAGATTGTTGTCCGACATGAACATATCGACGCGATGGGTGACGTCCACATAGTGGCTCCATGTCGTGTCTGGCTTCCATCCGAGGGTCCATCGGCCAAGATGCCAATAGGTTGCTTCGTAGACGTAGTCTATGACCTCGGTAGACACTCCACGCGACGCCGCTATCGGTCTAAACTTTTCTGCCGCCTTCTTTCCGTGTTCACTATCGTACCGACCGACGTCACCTGGCTTTGGCGGGTCGTCGTCATTACCGTATTTGAAAGTATCACTCAAAATCGTCGCCACGAGCACAATGTCCCGATCGCGTGGACGCACTCTGACGCTTCCATTCGAGGACTCTGTGAACTCCGGGTACGACTGGAGTTGCCGATCGAGGACCACACAACACTCAACCGTATTTCTAACGATTCCCCCTTTCTTCCGCTGCCATGACGGATGATGCTTTCCCGACAAGGATGCTTGTGAAACAAAAAAACTTGATGGAGCCTCGTTTTCTAGAAAGAGTATGAGAGCCTCTCGCATGCCTGGATCAGTCACAGCGTCAACGCCGAATTTCCACAAGGCTGCTATCTCCGCCGCGATATCATCATCTAGAAGATTTTTCGCGCGCAGTTTGGCAAGGACTCCGTTCATTCCTGGTTCGACCTTCTTCAATTCGCTCGCGGATGCCACCTGGTTCTCCCCAGACCGTGGACCCGTGTCCGGCGTGCCGGTCTTCGGAGCTACCTGGAAAGGGGGCGGCCACGCCGGCAGCTTGAATTCTTCTGGTATGATCAGAGGCCGCATTGGTTCGGGGGCTGTGTAAGGATTGGATCTAAGCAGATCACACCGGCCTTTCAACCGATCCACTGCTATCTTCAGAACTTTGTCTAGCTGCCGTGGATACACGTAGCTTTCGAAGTGAGTGGAATCTGTGCCGAGTTCTCTTCTGTGCGCCAAGTAGAGGATCCGAAAGTGTGCACTTGCGCGCGACAGATAGGGGAGAACCTCCCCATCTACCATCTTTGTGTGATCGCGAATAAAGGCCTCAAGCTTACCGGCATTTTCGCAAACTTCGCGGACTATCGTTCGATCCCCTTGGGACAAGCGATCGAGCCAGCGTTGATCGAACACTTTGATGAGAAGTCGATATGTATCCCTATCCGGCTGCCGAGATTTCAATTCCTGGGCCAACAGGGAATTGGCTTCTGACATCTGAATAAACGGTAGGTAGAACTCGCCGAGCTGATCTTCGATATCTCTCAATTCGGTTTCGTTTGCTTTTTGCCAAAGAGTCGTCTCGGTGCTCCTTTGCGCCGCCGCGATTGTCTTGTCGTTGCTTCGCTGTCCCAAGAAGAGCGCGATCAATGCAGTAAGCACACTGAGGAAGCTGATTATGGTGGGGCCAAGATCTCTTACCAAGCCCCCAGCAGGACTTTTCAACTCAACTGGAGGAATGCCTGCTATGCGAAGATTTAATGAAGGAACGGCGCTAGAAGCTGTTCCTTGGACTACCTGCGGAGTGGTCGCTTGAGTCGCCGAAGCACTGGATGCAGCGGGAGACTGGGCCAAGACCACGCCAACGAAAGCAGCGGCGCCAGCCATTAGCAGTACAAGGATTATCCTACCGCATTGTTTTACCATGTGCGTTCCCGCGATGCATTGAAATCAGAGAGCGTCGTGCAAACGAAGTTATCCACGACCCATTCTGCTGTATATTGGCCACCGGAACACCGGTTGTGACTTCGATTCTTTCATCAATGAATCCGTTTGCGGTCAGCAATTCACCCCATTCGTCGCGCTCAAAGAATGTGAACCAACGCCCCTCTGAATCTTCTATCTCTCCTATACCTTTTTTCACTGAGGCAAAGAATAAAGCGCCAGGCTTCAGAACGCGCCACGCCTCAGCCAATGCACGAGGAACCTCGTCACGACGCAAATGTAGCAGAGACGCGGAGGCCCACGCTCCGTTAAAAGCTTCATCGGCAAACGGTAGATCTCTCAGATCGCCGACCACTGTCGGGCAACCGGAGTTGCGTCGGGCGACAGCAGCTATCGAAATAGCCCAGTCAACACCGATGGCCGAGAAGGCTTGCTCGCGGAGCGCTCGAAGATCCCGTCCACCGCCGCAGCCCAGGTCGAGAACAGACGCACGACAACTCAAGGAGCCAACGAACTGGTCCATCGCAGTTCGCATGGACAATTTTAGAGTTGCCGCTGCGTAGTCGGCGGCGTGGTCTTCGTAAAAGCGACGCGTGCTGGTCGCCCAATAGTCGGCTTCCTTCATAGATCTGGTCACTGGTGTTCGCTTGATTCCGTGCAAATCCCCGGAAACTAAAGATACCTGAAAAGTCACCCAAGAAGAACGTCTCGACTCGTGCCGAATCTTTAAACCGGCGACTCTCTCACCGCCTCCGAGTCGAGCGGGTGCGATCAGCCCAGGACCCATGCCCCTCACGCGCGGATTTGTCTTGGTTCGCTCCCCCCTCCGTCGATTCTCAGTCGATACGACCGGTGCTCCGCTGTGAGCCGCCCGCTAACGCTCCGTAAACTGCGCACCGCGGCCAGTTCCGACCCAACGCTGCTCCCGTATTGCGGCTCCGCTTCGACACCGCTCCCAGTGGTGGCGTTCGCTGCGCTAGCACGCCGTGCCAGCCCTTCGGGTCGCTTTCGCTCTGGCACGTCCTGCCGCCCGCTTCGCTCGCGCATCTAGAAATCTGCGCACGGCCCTCCTGTTCGAGGTGTAAGCAACCGTCTCATGTCGGAGCTGGCTCCGCGATGATTTTTAGAGGACGAGACCGTTCTTCGACGCATCGATTGCCTGA
>Ga0207416_1000517_pt1 | contig 64832 bp, 62 predicted proteins | sample PaiPotPPM11metaG_FD_184107 | JGI IMG/M metagenome (GOLD analysis project Ga0207416, IMG submission 184107) | Iron sulfur acid spring bacterial and archeal communities from Banff, Canada, to study Microbial Dark Matter (Phase II) - Paint Pots PPM... ... | reverse complement strand
CCCCGCCCCTTCCCCCAATAATAGGGGAAGGGGAGATCTTGCAGCGCGAGTGCGGGGCTGAAGGCGGGGCAAAGGCGTCTCCCCTCTCCCAGGATTGGGAGAGGGGTCGGGGGTGAGGGCCGACAGCCCGGTGAGGCCACGCGCAGCCGTCAGGGCTTCGCCTGCGCCGCCATCGCGTTGACGATCGCACCGGGCGACATCGGCGTGTGGTAGAGGCGGGCGCCGGTGGCACGCTGAATTGCGTTCGCCAGCGCGGCCTGCGGCGGCACGATCGCCACTTCGCCGACGCCGCGGACGCCGAACGGATGGCCGGGGTTTGGCACTTCTACAATCACGGTGTCGATCATCGGCAGGTCGAGTGCCGTGGGCATGCGGTAGTCGAGGAAGCTGGCGTTGAGCATCGCGCCGTCCGCTGACCAGACGTACTCCTCGTTCAGCGCCCAGCCGATGCCCTGCGCCGCGCCGCCCTGCACCTGCCCTTCGACGTAGGCCGGATGCGCCGCCATGCCGGCGTCCTGAAAGGCCGTGTAGCGCAGGATCTGCACTTTGCCCGTCTCCGGGTCCACTTCCACGTCCACGATGTGACCGGCGTAGGCCGGGCCGACCTGGCGCGGGTTCGAGACGGCCGAGGCGCTGACCGGGCCGCCGCTGCGCGCCAGCTTGGCGGCCAGCTCTTTGAAGGTCATGCGCACGTCGGGATTCTTCTTCGAGACGAAGACGCCGTCGCTGAACGCCACGTCGTCCGGCTCGCCTTCCCAGAGCAGCGCGGCGCGGGCGATCATCTGGCGCTTGACCTCTTCCGCGGCGGCGATCGCGGCGATGCCGGTGGAGAAGGCGGTGCGGCTGCCGCCAGTAACGCCGGTCCAGCCGACCGAGTCTGTGTCGCCCACGCTGGGAATCGCGTCCTCGGCGCGCAGGCCCAGGACCTCGGCGGCCTGCATGGAAACCGCCGGGCGTGTGCCGCCGATGTCCACCGAGCCGCTGATCACGGCGATCGTGCCGTCGGCGTTGACGTTGATCGTGCAGGACGACTGGTTGCCGCCGTTGCCCCAGAAGCCGAGCGCTATGCCGCGGCCGCGGTTCGGCCCTGCGAGCGGCGCGTTGTAGTGCGGGTGCGCCTGCATGCGTTCGATGATCTCGATATTGCCGACCGGGCCGAGTTTGACGCCGCTAGGCAGGCGGTCGCCCTCGCCATTGGCGTTGAGGCGGCGCAGCGCCAGCGGATCCATGCCAAGCTGCTGGGCCAGCTCGTCCATCGCGCTCTCGATCGCGAAGGCGGCTTGCGGCACACCCGGAGCGCGATACGCCGCGACCTTGGGCTTGTTGCAAACCACGTCGTAGCCATCGACGAGGAAGTTCTCGATGCGGTACGGCGCCAGACCGTAGCCCGCGCCCGCGCCCATCGGCGAGCCGGGGAAGGCGCCCGCCTCGTAGACCATGTAGAGCTGCGCCGCGGTGAGCGTGCCGTCGCGCCTGGCGCCGAGCTTGACGCGGATGAAGGTGGCGGAGGTCGGCCCGCTCGCCTCGAAGACTTCTGTCCGGCTCATCGTGATCTTGACCGGCGCGCCTGTCTTCTTCGAGAGCAGCGACGTGAGCGGGTCGAGATACGTCACCGTCTTGCCGCCGAAGCCGCCGCCGATCTCCATCGGGATGACTTTCACCTGGCCGGCGGGCAGGCCGAGGATCGCCGCCGTCTGGTCGCGCATGCCGAAGTGGCCCTGCGAGCTGGTCCAGACCGTGACGCGGCCGTCCTCGCCCCAGCGCGCCGTACTCGTATGCGGCTCGATGTAGCCCTGGTGCACCGTGCTGGTGCTGTACTCGCGCTCCAGGATGACCTCTGCTTCTTTGAAGCCCTGGTCCAAATCGCCGCTGTGAAAGATCAGGTGGCTGGCGACGTTGCTCTGCACGCCGCTGTCGGTGCCGCGGCCGAAGCGCTCGGCAGTGGTCCGCGTGGTCAGGTCTTCGTGCAAAAGCACGGCGCCCTCGGCCATCGCCTCGCGCCAGGTCAGCACCACGGGCAGCGGCTCGTACTCGACCTCAATCAGCTTCAGCGCCTCTTCGGCGATGCTGGCGCTCGTTGCGGCCACGGCGGCCACAGCGTGGCCCTTGTACAGCGCCTTGCCTTTCGCCATCGCGTTCTCAGCGACGACGCGCACGTTGCCCAGCGTCTCGCCGAAGTCGATCTGGCGGTCGTGCAGGATGGGAAAATCCGCGCCGGTGATCACAGCCCTGACGCCGGGCAGCGCCAGCGCCTTGCTCGCATCGATCCGCTTGATGCGGGCGTGGGCGTAGGGGCTGCGCAGCACTTTGCCGGCGAGCGTGCCGGGCAGGTGGATGTCGGCGCCGTACTTCGCGCGGCCGGTTACTTTGTCCAAACCATCGTGCCGGATCGGCCGCGTGCCCAGGACACGGTACGCTCGCTTCGGCCCGGTTGCGGTCTCGCGGTCGGCAGTCGTCGTCATCGTGATCGTCTCCGTAGCATTCTGCTTCGCCGCGGGCGAATTCGATATGCGCGTGCGCCGCAAATCGCGGCCGCCGCGGCTATCTTAGCGCGTTTATCGTTGCAGAGGCGTCCATCTCGCGCCTATGCTCGCGCTGTCTTCGGCGCTTGTCCTGTCTTGCATTGACGGCAGGTGCAGCAATGCCCAGACTTCCGGCCGGGACGATCACCGTTCCGTTCGCCGATGCGAAGACACGACGCACCCTTGACCGCACTCGGAGACCAGCGGGCGCTACCAGCTAAGGATTGGGCCATGGTCTGACCGCGGCAGGTGCGCATGGCGCTGCACACGGGCGAAGCCGATCTCCGAGAGGGCGACTACTACGGATCCGCCGTCAACCGCTACGCCCGCAGCCGTGGCCTCGGCCGCTATCGGCTGAAAAATCTGCCGAATCCGATAATTACCCCCACGGTGGCTTGTCATCTCCCGCAAGCGGCAGCAGAGTGCAGGCGCGCCGCGCCGCGTCTGCGCGGCGTTCCTGCAGCGACCTGCGCTGCAGGGCGCTTCGATCAGTAAGAAGGATGGTCGCACATGTCATGGCCGTTGCGCCGCGCCCTCCCGGGCTCGCTCGTCCTCGGTCTCGCCCTGCTGTTCGCCGCCGCCACTGCCCTGGCTGCCCCGAAGGACCATCTGGTGCGGTTCAGCACCACGATCACGCCGCCCGCGCCGGCGAGCGTGGACATTAGCTGGGTTGAGAATGCCACCGGGCGCTACTTCCTGGCCGACCGCTCGAACAAAGCGATCGACCTGTTTGATGCCCGGACCGACACCTTCATCGGCTACATCGGCAAGGGCACATTCAGCGGCAACGGTGCCTGCAACGGCGACCCCTTCGCGGGCGCCGGGCCCGACGGTGTGGTGACCGATAGCAGCGGCCTCGTCTGGGCGGGCGACGGCAACAGCACGATCAAAGTGCTGAACCCCACGCCTGGCACGACCTTTCTGACCTCGATCGACACCGGTGGGCACTGCCGGGCCGATGAGCTCTCATACGACCCTCGCGACCAGCTCATCCTGATCGCCAATGATGCCGAGGGCTTCCTGACCTTCATTAACGTGACCACGCGGACGGTCGCCGGGCACTTCTACTACGCCGACAACACGCTCATGCAGCCGGCGAGCGCTGCCGGGCATGCGACCGCGGGCGGCGGCCTCGAACAGTCTGTGTGGGATCCGCAGACCGGGCTGTTCTATCAGGCGGTGCCTGCCGGAGGCACGACCGGCTTTATCGACGTGTTCGATCCCGTAAGCGAAAGCCTCGTCGCCAGCTTTCCGGTGCCCGGCTGCGACGCGGGGCCAACGGGGCTCGCCCTCGGCCATAACGAGCGCTTCCTCGGCGCCTGCGGCAACGGCGCGGTCGCTGTCGAGCTTCGCACCGGGCGCATCCATGCTTTCGTCGCGGGCGTAGGCGGCGCCGACGAGATCTGGTTCAACCCCGGCGACGACAACTTCTATCTCGCCATCTTCCGGGGACCCAAGCTCGGCGTGGTGAACGCCGACAACGACCACCTTGTACAGATCCTGAGCGGCAGAGGCAGCCACTCCGTCGCCGCCTACGCGGGCAACAACCACATCTTCGATCCCGGCGCCGGCACGGGCATCGCCGTGTTCGTGAGCGGCGGGCGGTAGGTGGTGGTCACGCTCGCGCAGCGCTGCGGTCTCGGAAGACATGGCCGGGCCGCGGTGCTGTCGGCGCCGTGCAGCAGTCCTGAACGAGCGGCCAGGACAGCGACCACAAAGCCCGCGGTTGTGCCACAGTGCGATGTTGCTTGCGTGACGCGTGCTGAAGCTCGTGTCCGCCCGGGTTCACGTGGTGGCCATGGGCGCTCGCTCGTCTCACACAGGTAAGCTGCAAGATAATTGCCAGATCCGGGCCGGAGTTTTGCGGGCGCAGATCGCGGGTTTGGCTGCAGGCCCCCGTGGTCCGGGCCGCGTATTGCCCCTGCTGCGGATGCCCGCATTCGTGGCGCGGCCCTGCGGCCTCGCAGCCGTTGCCGTGCAAGGGTCCCGCGCCTGCAGCAAGATTGACAGGCTCCGTACACTCGGGAGAGGCGGAGCAGGCGTCGACTGGGAGGCGGGGCCGCCGGCGGGACGGCAAGCGATGAGCACCTGGCCTGGTTCCCCGTTGCCAACAGGCACGGTCACCTTTCTCTTCACCGACGTCGAGGGCAGCACCCGGCTGTGGGAGCAGCACCCACAAGCGATGCGTGCCGTCATGGCCCGCCACGACGCGCTGCTCACCGCGGTCTTCGCGCGGCACGACGGCGTCGTTGTCCGACCGCGCGGCGAGGGCGACTCCTGTTCTGCGTCTTCGTGCGCGCCTCAGACGCCGTGGCCGCCGCGCTTGCCGGGCAGCGGGCGCTCGCGACTGAGGACTGGGGTGTTGTGGGTGTGCTGCGCGTGCGCATGGCGCTGCACACCGGTGAGGCGGACCTGCGTGACGGTGACTACTACGGCTCGGCGGTGAACCGCTGTGCCCGCGTCCGCGCCGCCGGGTACGGCGGCCAGATCCTGCTCTCCGAGGCGACGGCGAAGCTGGTACGTGAAACGCTGCCTGACGGCGCGGCGCTGCGCGACCTCGGCCGCCACCAGCTGCGCGATCTCCGCGAGCCGGAGCAACTCTTTCAACTGGTCGCGGCCGGTCTGCCGGAAACGTTTCCGCCGCTGAAGACACTCGACGCTCGCCCGAACAACCTGCCGCTGGCGCTCACCAGCTTCATCGGCCGCGAACGCGAGCTTTCCGAAATCGGCGCGTTGCTGCGAGGGCATCGCCTGCTGACGCTCACCGGTCCGGGCGGCACAGGCAAGACACGGCTGGCGCTGCAGGCCGCGGCCGAGGCGCTTGAGGAGTTTCCGGACGGCGTGTTCCTCGTGGACCTCGCTCCGTTGCAGGAGCCGGACTTCGTGCCGTCGGGCGTGGCCAGGGCGCTGGGCGTGCAGGAGTTGCCGGGCGTGCCGTTGCGCGAGAGCGTGGCCCGTTTCCTGCGCGGCAAGCGGTTGCTGCTCCTCCTCGACAACTACGAGCATCTGCTCTCGGCCGCCGAGTTCGCCGCGGCGCTGCTGCGAGCCGCGCCCGGAGTATCGCTGCTGGTGACAAGCCGGGCACCGCTGCGCGTCGCCGGCGAACATGAGTACGCCGTACCGCCGCTGCCGCTGCCGGACGAGACGCCCAGCCCGACCACAGATATCACCGCCAACCCGGCCATGGCGCTGTTCGCGGCGCGAGCGGAGGCCGTGCGCGCCGGCTTCAAGCTGACGCTGGAGAACGCTCCGGCCGTGGCCGCGATCTGCGCCCGGCTCGACGGTCTGCCGCTGGCGATCGAGCTGGCGGCGGCGCGGGTGCGGGCGCTGCCGCCCGCGGCGCTGCTGGCGCGGCTGGAGCAGCGGCTGCCGCTGCTGACCGGTGGCGCCCGCGACGCTCCCGCGCGGCAGACCCTGCGCGACGCGATCGCCTGGAGCTACGCCCTGCTGAACCCGGCTGAGCAGCGGCCGTTCCGCTGGCTCGCGGTCTTCGCCGGCGGCTGCACGCTGGAGCTGGCCGAAGCCGTCTGCGCCGACGACCAGAGCACGGTCGGGGCCGTTCGTGAACGGCCCCCCATGACACATGATGCGCAGCCGCGAGCGCCAGCCTCCGCGAACCCTGAACCGCCGAACGGGGCGCCTGCACCCGCGGACGCAGCGCGGGCGGTGCACGAACCGCCCCTACCGGTCATTCCGAAGGAAGCGATCCTGGACGGCATCGCCTCGCTGGTGGAGAAGAGCCTGCTGCGCGAAGTCGGCGGCGCCGACGGCGAGCCGCGCTACGCGATGCTGGAGACGATCCGCGAGTTCGCGCTGGGCGAGCTGGAGGCGAACGGCGAAGCCGAGCAGCTTCGCCGCCAGCTCGCGCTGCAAGTGCTGCAGCTGGCTCGGCGCGCCGTGGCCCCGAACACCTGGGCGCAGCTGGGTGGCTGGGCGCGGCTGGACGACGAGCTGGACAACGCGCGGGTGGTGTTGGGCTGGTGCGTGGAGCAGGCAGAGCTCTCGGTGGGAGTGCGCCTGTACTGGGCGCTGTGCTGGTACCTGACCAACCGCGGTCACGGGAACGAACAGCAGGAGTGGCGCCGGCGCTTCCTTGCCCTGCCGGAGGCCGCGCTACCGAGTATCTCACGGGCTCGACTGCTCGCAGTTCCGTCCTATGTCCTGACCTCCGCTGCGGACCAGGAACGTGCGGCGGCCGAGATGGAGGAAGCCATCGCACTGAGCCGCGCGCTGGGTGACCTGCATGGCCTTGCTGACGCGCTCCACCACCTTTCGTTGCTGCGCGTGTCTCAGGGCCGATCTGCCGCGATGATCCCGCTGGCCGAAGAAGCGCTCAGTCTCTATCTCGCTGGAGGGAATGCCGGAATGGCTGCCGCGGTACGGGGGAATCTCATCGAGGCAGCAGCAGCCCGCGGCGATCTCGTTGCCGCGAAAGGGCTGGCCGCGGCCAATCGGGCGCTTGAGGCCACGACCCGCTCGCCCGAGGGTCTGCGGGGTGAGGCACATCTGGCGGAGGCGCTCGGCGACGCTGCCCGGGCACGCGCGTTCATGGAGGTGGCCGTGCGACAAGTCGTCGCTGAACAGAGTGAGAAAGGTCCTGCCCTCCTGCACCACGTCGTCGTGCTTGCGCGGGTCATGCTGCGCCAGGGGGACACGCGGGCGGCCGTCGCCACCTGCGCGGCGAGTCTCACGGTGGAGCGCAGCAGCGCTCCCTCGGTCTCTCTCCCAGCGCTGCTGAATGTGCTCGCCCAGGCGGCGGAGCGGTGTGACCGGCTTGTCGAGAGTGCGCGTCTCCTGGCCGCCGTCGACGCGCAGCAGCAGCAGTTCGCCGCGGCGTCGCTCAGCTTACCGGATCAGCAGCAGGCTGCGGTGGAACGGGTTCGGGCCGCGTTGGATGATGCGGCGTTCGCCGAAGCGTGGGCGACTGGTGCGGCACTCTCGCCCCATGCCTCCATCGAGTACGGGCTGGCCGTCGCGGCGGAGTTGGAACGCGAACTGGCGGACGGCGCGGAGCAGGCGTTATAGTAGCAGTGGCCCTTGTTCCAAACGTATGTTCGGTTAGTGCAGAGTGATCGTGACCAAACTGATGGGCGCGCAGCGGGAACCAATTGTCAGAGTCGACCGGCGAGGCTCTTCGGGAGCCTACGCGGTGCTAGACGTTGCCCTCTACCTGCGCGCCACGACCCCGCCGCCCGGCGTTGTCCTGTCCCGCTGGAAACAGTCGCGCGACCGCTTCATCAGGCCCACATCGCGGCAGCTCCATGCCTGGATTACGCGCGGGCTGGAAGGCGAACAGATTGCAACCGTGCCGGCGCGGCGGCGCATCGTCTCGTTCGAGGAGCTGATCCGTCTGCGGCTGATCACCGTGATGCGCACCCGCGGCGTGCCGCTCGCTGCGATCCTCCGTGCAGAGTTGTGGGCGCGTCAGTTGACGGGCAGCCCGCAGCCGTTCATCACCGAGCAGATCTGGACATACTCGACCGAGGTCTTCGTTGGCTTGGCTGAAATGCTGTTGAGCGCGTCCCGAGGCGGCCAGCTTGGGATGGAATTTTTGCGCGACTACATGCGGTCGGTGAATCACGGGTTGGAATTCGATACCGGAGGGCAGGCGAGCGCATGGCGGCCAGCCGAGGGCGTGCTCATGACTGGCGGCATCGCGTTTGGCGCCCCCTGCATCGAAGGCACCAGGATACAAACGGAGGTGCTCTGGGAGCTACATCAGGCCGGCGATGCCGCCGACGAACTTGCCCGCCTTTACGGAGTCGAGAGGCGGCAGATAGAGGCGGCAATCAACTGGGAAGCGATCCTTGCCCGCGCGGCCTGATGCGCCGCGCTTCTATCTGGACGAGGGGCTGCCGTACGCGGTGGCCGAAGCACTCGAACTGGTTGGGCATCCGATCACGTCGGCGCGAGCGGAGAGCAGACTGGGCGAACTCGACGAACGCCTGATCCCGTGGCTCGCTGATCAGGGCTACGTCTGGATCACGAAAGACGATGCCGCTCGAACCCAGCATCGTTCCATCCTCGAACAGCATCGCCTGAGCGTGGTCTGGATTCGGGGTCTTGACCGGCGCAAGAACCGGATTGACGCGAAGGAGCTGCATCTCATGCTCACGGTGAAGCTCGACCAGATCGCCGATGCGGTCCGTCAGGCGCGTGGACCGCGCTGGTTCTTGCTGTATCTCGACTCCGGCAACAGGCCAACGCTGCAGCCACTGACCGTGGGCCAGCCGATAGCGGGCGGCGGACGGGCGGCGCGGCGTCAGTAGCATTGGCGCACTCTGTCAGCCCGTTCGCCTGCTCAAAGCGCTTCGGGGCGGTTCAGCACGGCGTTGAAGACGGTCGTTGGTACGCGCAGGCGGTCGTCGCCCTCGTAGAGCGCGTGGAGTTCGGCGAACGCGGCGTCCGGCTCGTGCGTGAGCGCGGCGAGCCGATCGAAGAAGGCGAGCTGCTCGTCGGAGAGCGGCTCGCCCGGTTGCGGCATCGCTCTCCACACGTCCCAGGGCAGCATCTCCACGTTGTTAAGCGCCGCCACATCGCGCACAAGGTTGCCCGCGATGAACCAGAGCCCGTGCATGTCGAGAATGCCGAACGTCTCCGGGTCGGCCTTGCCCGCGCGGCACTGCGCCCAGGCATCGCCCGCGATCACGAAGCGGTCGCGCGGCACGTCGAGCAGGTCGAAGTCAGTCTTGAACAGCGCTTGTTGCAGGTCGTCGATCTGCGCATCAACCAGCAGCCAGCGCGCCTGATCAGCGTCCCAATACTCGCAGACCCAGTGGTCGATGAAGCGGCCAGGCTCGAAATATGTGGCGAAACCGCACCGCGCCCGTGCCGGCACACCCTGGTTCCGCAGCATCGCAACCAGCAGCACGCTGAAGTGGCGGCAGTTGGCGATCAGCCGCTGATCGGGCTGCCGCGCGCTCGATAGCGGCCGGCCGTCGCGGGAGAGCAGACAGTCCAGCCGCCGCGCGTTCGCGCGGATGTGGACCTCACTTCTGCGCTCGTTGGCAATCGCCACGCCGTAGTTCTCCGCGATGTGCTCGTGCAGGTACAGACCCTGCGCCACGCGGGCGAGGCCGGCAATATCGTGCGGCAGCGCCGCGAACCCGGCCGCATGATTGCCTGCTGACGTCATCTCGGCGGACTGAGTGTAGAAATCGAGCACGCTGCGCTCCGCCACCATCGGTCAACTCCTTCAGCCAGAACGGCAAGCGCCGCCGTATTTCGGCGAAATACGGCGGCGCTGCTCAAATACCACCTGTCACACCCACCACGATCTACGATTCCCATTTCCAGGTGCGCGTGGCGATGGCGGTGGCGATCGCCGCCCAGACGGCCATGCCCGCGAGGTCCGTCCAGAGCGACGCGGAGAAGCCCTGGCCTAAAAAGGCCACGCGCTGCAGCGCGTCCACCAGGTAGGTCATCGGCAGGCCGTGCGTCACCCAGGCGACGCCGCCGTTGAGGCCGGCGCGGGAGACGAACATGCCAGAGAAGAGCAGCATCGGCAGGAAGAAGAGGAAGGACATCGGCCCGGCCTGGTCCTCGTTCTTCGCCAGGCCGACCACGATCATGCCGACCGCGATGAAGGCAGGTGCGCTCACGACGGAAAGCGCGATCAGCGCCAGCGCGTTGCCGCTCATGTGCGCCTGGAAGATGAAGCGCCCGATCGCCCAGGTGATGATGCAGGAGAGCGCCACCACCACGATGCGGCTGACGGCGATGCCGTTGATGAAGGCCAGCGTGCCGGCCGGCGAGGCCTTAATCCGCCGCAGCACGCCGCGCTCTTTGTAGCGCGTAATGCCGAAGATCACGCTGTTGAAACCGGCGTTCGTGGCCGTGAGCGCGACCATGCCCGGCAGCAGCAGATCGATGTAGTTGCGCCGGGCGCCGCCGGGGCCGGTGACGTGGATATTAAACAGGCTGAGCACCAGCATGATCATCAAAGGCATGACCAGCGTGAAGATCAGCGCCTGCGGGTCGCGGTAGAAGCTCTTGAGCTGGTTGTCGAGCGTGGCACGGAAGACTCGCATTGCTACTTCTTCTCCTCCTCCGCCTCGGCGAAGCTGTGGCCCGTGGTGGACAGGAAGACGTCTTCCATCGTCGCTTCGCGCACCGGCGCGGGCCGGCGGTAGCCGGTGTTGAGCAGTTGCTGGATCAGGGTGGACGGCGCGCCGAGGGCGCCGATCGCGCCGTGGTCCATGATCGCCACGCGGTCGCACAGCTCCTCGGCCTCTTCCATGTAGTGGGTGGAGAGCAGGATCGTGCGGCCCTCGCTCTGCAGCCCCCGGATCAGCTTCCACAGGTCCAGCCGCGCCTTCGGATCGAGGCCGGTTGAAGGCTCGTCCAGCAGCACCAAAGGCGGGTCGTTCACCAGCGCCGCGGCGATGGCGAAGCGCTGCTGCTGGCCGCCCGAGAGCTGCTGCACGCGCAGCTTCGGCCGGTCTGCCAGGTCCACCAGCGTGAGCAGCGCCCGCGCGTCGCAGCGCGTGTCGTAGCAGGCCGCGAGATAGTCAAGCTGCTCCAGCAGCGTGAGGTGTTCGAAGAAGTCGGAGTGCTGCAGCTGGGCGCCGATCAGCCGCTTCACGCCGCGCGGGTCGGCGGTGATGCTGCGGCCCAGCACGCTGACCTCGCCCGAGGTCGCCTCGCGCAGCCCTTCGATCACCTCGATCGTCGTGGTCTTGCCAGCGCCGTTCGGACCGAGCAGGCCGAAGATCTCGCCCTGCTTCACGCCAAAGGAAATGCCTTTGACTGCGGTGAACTCGCCGTAGCGCTTCACCAGATTGCTCACGACGAGCGCCTGCGTTGGCGCGCTGGCGCCGTTGCGCGATGGCGCTTCGAGCGTGGCTGTGCTGATACTCATCTCCGAATCCTCCTGGCGCTTGCGCGGATCGCCCTGTTTGGCGAGCGTCCGCTTCCGGCTATACTGGCCTCAGGAAGTTGCCTTATCTGCTCATCTACTTATTTACTAAGCATCTTAGATGCTAAGATAAATGAGAGCTCATGTCAAGCACGAACAGCTCGGACCGTGCGGCGCTCGTCGCCGCGCTCACCGGGGCGCTGCGGGAGGTCACTGCGCTCGGCGTGCTCTTCAGCCAGGCCATGGCGGATCACCTCGGCATCGGTTCAACCGACATGGAATGTCTCGACCTTCTGATGCGCAACGGCCCGGTCACCGCCGGCCGGCTCGCGGAACTCACCGGCCTCACGACTGGCGCCGTTACGGGGCTGATCGACCGGCTGGAACGCGCGGGCTACGTGCGCCGCGAGCAGGATCCCAACGACCGCCGGCGCGTGATCATCAGTTCGAACTCCGAGCGGGAAGCTGAGCTGCTCTCGCTCGCTTCCGGGATGCAGCAGGCGGTGGAGGCGCTGTACACGCGCTACACCGACGCCGAGCTTGCGCTGATCCTGGGCTTTGTGAACCGGGCCAGCGCCGTGTCGAAGGACGAAATCTCCAGGCTGGGGCGAGAAGCCGCGCCGGCCTGGCCTTCGATCACCGGCGGGTGAATCCTCCCTATTATCCACTGTGTGCGCCATCACGCGCCCGATACTTTCGTACAGTTGTTCGACAGTCCATAAGACACCGTGAATGAGCACCACGGACCGTGGCAAACCAGGGCAGCGCCGGCCGAGCGAAGGCCGTCCTCGCAGCACTGCGAGGACGGCCAATTGGATCGCCCGAGGCGGGCCACTCGATACCGGCGTCAGTCCGCGGCCGCGATCGCCTCGACCGCCGGCGCCGAGGCGGCGCGCACACGGCTCCCCTCGATGTCGAGGTGCGGCAGCAGCGCATCCAGCCAGCGCGGCAGCCACCAGTTGGCGTCGCCCAGCAGCTCCATCGTCGAGGGCACCAGCACCAGCCGCACAATCGTCGCATCCACGAAGATCGCGGTGGCGAGGCCGATGCCGAACTCCTTGATGATGCGGTTGTCACCGAGCACAAAGGTAAGGAAGACGACCACCATGATCGCCGCCGCCGCCGTGATCAGCCGTGCCGTCACCGCCAGGCCGTGCGCCACGGAATCGGCGTTGTCGCGCGTCTGCGTGTACTCCTCGCGGATGCGGCTGATCAGGAAGACCTCGTAGTCCATCGAAAGGCCGAAGAGCACGGCGAACATCATCATCGGCAGGAACGTTTCGATCGGGCCGGCCTTGACGCCGACGATGTTCGAGAACCAGCCCCACTGGAAGATCGCCACGATCACACCGTAGCTGGCGCCGATCGAGAGCAGGTTCATCACCGCCGCCTTCAGCGCCACCACCACCGAGCGGAAGACGGCGATCAGCAGCAGGCAGCTCAGGCCGATCACCGCGCCGAAGAAGAGCGGCATGCGGCTCTGGATGCGGTCGCCGATGTCCACAAACGCCGCGGTCGGCCCGGCCACGTAGACGCGGGCGCCCGTGCCGGCCACCGCCGGAGGCACGGTCGTGCTGCGCAGGTCGCGCACCATCTGCTGCGTTGCGTTGTCCTGCGGCGCTGTCTTCGGCGTGATGGCGATGATCGCCGCGTCGCCGGCGGGGTTCGGGATCGGCGGCGAGACCTGTGCGACGTTCGGCGCCGCCTTCAGCGCCTGCTCGACGCTGCCAAGCACGGTCTGCCCGTTCTGTCCGGCGCCCTTCAAGTCGACCACGGCCTCAAACGGGCCGTTGAAGCCCTTGCCGAAGCCCTCCGTCAGCAGATCATAGGCGCGGCGCGAGTGCAGCGAGGTGGGGCTGTTGCCGGCGTCGGAGAAGCCGAGATGGATGCGGAAGAAGGGCAGCGCCAGCACCACGAGTGCACTGAGCGAAACGAGCATCCACAGCCAGGGCCGGCGCTGAATGCCGCCGGCGAAGCGGAACCAGAAGCCGCGGGCGTCGCCCGAGCCTTTGGTCTTGAACAGCGGCAACTGCCAGCGGTCCACCCGCGTACCGGCGAAGCCCAGCAGCGCGGGCAGCAGCGTCAGCGCCACGAGCACCGCCATTGCGACCACGACCGAAGCGCCGATGCCGACGGCCGCGACAAAAGGAATGCCGACGGCGATCAGGCCGAGCAAGGCGATCGCCACGACGATGCCGGCGAAGCTGACCGCGCGGCCCGCCGTGCCCATCGCCAGCACCACCGCATCTTCGACGCTATGGCCGGCGTGCAGACCTTCGCGGAAGCGCGTGACGATGAACAGCGCGTAGTCGATACCCACGCCGAGGCCGATCATCGATGCGAACGCCGTCACGAACGTTGGGAAAGAGAGGAAATTGGCGCTGAAGGCGACGAGCGCGAAGGCGCTGCCGATACCCACCAGGGCCGTCGCCAGCGGCAGCCCCATCGCCACGACCGAGCCGAAGGCGATCAGCAGGATGAAGATCGCCCCGATCAGGCCGATGACTTCCGTCGAGCCGGGCGGCTCCGTTTCCGTGGCTTCGACCACCTGGCCGCCGGCTTCCACCGTCAGCCCGCCGCCCTTCGAGCGATCGACCAGCTTGAGTAGCTGGTCCACGTCGCCCTTCGGCAGCGCATCGGCCTGCTTCGCGTACTGCAGCGTGGCGAAGGCGACTGTGCCGTCCTGGGAGACGGCCTGGCTGTTCGGATCGAAGGGCGACTGCACGCCGACGACGCCGGACAAGCCCTTCGCCTGTGCGAGCACCGTATTGATGCGGGCTTTGATCTCCGGGTCGTTCACACCGGCCTTCGCCTGAAAGACGATGCGGGCGCTGTCGCCGGACTGCGCGGGGAAGCGCGACTTGAGCAGGTCCAGGGCCTTCTGCGATTCCGTGCCGGGAAGCGAGAAGTCGGAGGCAAACGTGCCGCCGAAGGGAATCGCCAGCCCAAACAGCAGCACCAGCGCCACGCCCCAGACGCCGAGCACCGCGCGGCGATGACGCACGGCCGTGCGCGCCCAGCGGGCGAGGGCGCCGGGCGAGGCAGCGGGAGCGGAAGAGGCAATACGCATAACTGAACCTCCGTGGTGCAAAGACCGCCGGCCCGGGCGGCGAATGATGGCTGAGCCGTTCAGCTCTCTACTTGACAGAAATGGAATTCCACTTCCGTTTAATTGGAACGCCAGTTCCGCTTCCTTGTCAACCCGTACTTTTGGTCTATACTGAGACCGGACCACAGACCGTTGATCGCTCCCGCCGCCCGCGCGCCGACCGTCGGCGGTGAGGCGCTGGTGTCCCACGGCGCGGGATCGGGCTGTGAGTCCGGAGGCATACCGTTCATGACCATCGACCATCCAGTAACGCGTGCGGATGCCCGTGCCAACCGCGCCCGTCTGCTGGCGGCGGCGCACGAGGTGCTGCGCGAGCGCGGTCCCGACGCCGAGATGAAGGAGATCGCCGAGCGCGCCGGCGTGGGCGTGGGCACGATCTACCGCAACTTCCCCACCAAAGACGATCTGATCGTCGCGATCGTGACCGAAATGGTCGAGCAGATCCGCGAGGTGATCGAAACGGCCGCCGCGATCGAAGATCCGATCGCGGCGATCCACGCACTGCTGCGGCACGGCTTCGCGCTTCACGATCGTTTCGGCTACATGGCCGCGGCGATCGGCGGGCACATCCCGGCCGCCTGCATCCCCCTGTTCATGGAGCTGAACCCCGTGGCGCGGATGGAGCCGCTGGTCCGGCGCGGCATCGCGGCGGGCATCTTCCGCGCCGATCTGGACGTCGAGCTGACCGCCGACTATCTGGCCAACTCGTTCAAGCCCTCGTTCTTCGTGCATCGCAGCGCCGAGGAGCGCGCCCGCGCCTACGCGGCCCTCTTCCTGCGCGGCATGCTGTCCCACCCCGAAGACCGCACGGCCTGAGCCCCGCTTCGATCGTGCGCCCGGCATGTTAGCGGAGGGTTCGCAGCGGACAGTGCGTTCACGCCAAACCAGCAGTTGCCCTGAGATGCTGACCTGGGGGCGAAGAGCGCCGTGGAATATAACGACGATCCTGATCATCTTCGGACCCTGACGCTCGCCGCGGACCAACCACTGGTCGGCATCGTGTGCGAGGAAGACGGCCGGCCCATGGTGCAGTATGTGGCCGGCGATCGAGCCGCAGCCATGACAGGCGACTCCGACGAAACGTTGCAGGCGGCACTCGCTGTGATCGGCGCCTGGAGCGAGCTGGATTGGGAGGAGTTTGCGGCCGATCTGGACCGCATTCGCCACGAGAGCCGCCCAACTCCGCCCACTGACCTGTGATGACCTACGTCATCTTCGCGCGCAATTCATGCAGCGAGATGCCGTTGTGGCGCCATGCCTTGAGACCATTAATGCTCGTGCCATACAGTTCGCTGGCTGCTGAAGAGGGCGATCGGTAGCGCTTGCCGTCGATTTCGAGCTCACCGTCACGTAGCTGAGCGGTGTGAGTGATGCCACGCACTTTGCATGTCAACGTAGCATCCGACGGTAGCAGTCCTGCCGCAATGAGCGCGCCAAGCTGGCCTTTCGATACCGAAGTCGCCTTCGGATGCGGCGCTGGCGGCAGCTTCGGCATGTCAGCCGGATGCTGCTGGGCAAATTCGGTTTCAGCGGCAGATGACGACGATATCAGGCTGACGCACACCCGAGCGATGGCCTCAATGATCGCTTGCCCGGGAATTTGATTGCCAATGCTGTCCTTCGCCACACGGCGCAGAGCGGCGATCGTCGAAGAATTGGGCCTGCTCAGTTCCGCAGCCACGACGCGATCCAGCAGCAGGCGCTGCGGAGCCCGCGTGATCGTATCGCGCGAAAAGAGAGACAGGACAGACCATGCTCGGATTGCCTGTTCATTGTCACCACGAAGGCTTACCGAGACGATCTTCATGTCAGCCAGTGCCTTCCCTGGCAACAGGTAGTAGATCTCCCACGTCGCGCCGTTTGTAATCAGGCACCAGCGGACGCCCAGCACGCTTGCATACTGCACCGCCTGGGCCGCGTGCTGTGGAGTAAGTTGATACTTCAGTGCCTTTGCTTCGACGACCGCCTGCCCGTGTCCTTCAGCGAAGAGCTCGTAGTCCAAGAGCTCCTTGGTGACCGTCGTTGAGATCTCGCGACGCACATCCTCGATGTGGCTGTAGCCGAGCATCCGGATCACCGGATCGACCAGGTGGTATCGAGTCTCGGCCTCGTTCAGATCGAGTGAGACGAAAGCATGCAGCCGCCTAACATGGTCGGCGAATTCAGCATCAGTCGTGCCCATGCGTGAACAATAGCAGATGCATTCGTCGCCTTCACGCCTACCGCCCCACGGCGTCCGAGGTGCTATCGTTGGCTTCGTCCGCGGACGAATCTGGACTGGAGCGCAGCGCGATGAAGATTACCGCTGTCGAGACGCACCTCGTTTGGGGCGGCGGCCGCAACTTCTGCTTCGTCACGGTGGACACGGACGATGGCGTCTCCGGCATCGGCGAGGCGGGGCTGACCGGGCGCGAGCTGGCGATCGAAGGAGCTGTGCGGCACCTGGAGCCGCTGCTGCGCGGCCAGGACCCGTTTCGCGGCGAGCATCTCTGGCAACTCATCGCGCGCGGCGGCTTCTTTCCCGCCCTCGGCGTGATCAGCGCGGCGCTCTCTGCCATCGATATCGCCCTCTGGGACATCCGCGGCAAGGCGCTGGGCGTGCCGATTTATCAACTGCTGGGCGGCCTGTACCGCGAGCGCGTCGTCTGCTACCCGCACTGCAACGAGGACGATGTGGCGCGGCTAGTCGAACGCGCCCGCGCCGCCGTGGCCGAGCGCTGGCGCTTCGTGCGCTGGCACCTGCCGGCCGAGGGCGACCTGATCGAGCCGCGCAAGGCGATCCGCACGGCGGTGCGCGGCTTCGAGGCGCTGCGCGCCGCGCTGGGCGACGAGGTCGAACTGTGTATGGACGTGCATACACGGCTGGATCAGGCCGATGCGATCACGTTGCTGCGCGCCGTCGAGCCATACCGCCCCTACTTCATGGAAGACCCGGTGCGGGCCGAAGACCTGACCGCGTTGCGCCGCGTGCGCCAGCAGACGGCCGTGCCGATCGCGGCCGGCGAGCAACTGCACTCGAAATGGCAGTTCCGCGTACCGATCGAAGAGGAGCTGATCGACTACGCGCGGGTCGATCTCTGCCTCGCCGGCGGGATTACCGAAGCGAAAAAGATCGCTGCGATGGCCGAGGCGCATCACATCAAGCTCGCCACCCACAATCCGCTCAGCCCCGTCTCAACCGCCGCATGCCTCCAACTCAATCTGGCCTGTCCGAACGTCGGTGTGCAGGAGCAGCCCTGGAAGCCGGGCACGACGCTCATCGACGTGTTCCCGGTGCAGGCCGAGTGGCAAGACGGCTATCTGCTGGCGCCGTCGCGGCCCGGCCTCGGCATCGAGTTCGACCGTGAGGCGGCCCGCGCCCATCCGTTCCGCCTCACGGAACCGCCGCACCTGCGGGCGCACGACGGCTCGTTCACCAATTGGTAACGCCCTCCACGATCCAGGGTGCGTGCCGAGCGGTGGGTTCGAGGCATGCCAGGGCCGCGCGTCGACGGCTCGGCGCGCCGCCTGTCAGGACGGCTTGCCCGGCCGCGTGGGGCGCACGTACGATCGGAGCGATGCGTGCCGCAGTCACGACGGCGGAGCTGCTATGGCCGCCCCTCCCGGCAGTCGCAACCTGCCCGGCCCGCCCGATGCCGGCGGTCAGCCGCCCGACGCGGAGCGGCCGCCCGTGCCCTGGCACTTCAAGCTGTTCGGGGCGCTGTTCGCCGTCTACCTCGCGCTGCGCATCGTGCAAATGCTGGGCTGGATCGGAGTGAGCGTGAAGGATCTGCACAACGCGCTGGCGATCGCGATCGTGCTGGTAAACGGCGTGGCGGCGATCTGGGGCTTGCTCGCCTGGTGGCGCGGCTGGAAGCTGATTCGCGGTTATCTCTATCTCGCGCTGCTCGGCTGGTTCCTGTTCGTGCCGCAGCTTGCGCTCGGCGTCGGGCTCTACGCCGGCGGACACCGCGCCCCCGCCGGCTGGCACGGCTGGCAGCACTACATCTACGGGATCGGCGCCGTGCTCGGCATCAGCCTCGGCTCGTACTACCGGCGCAGGATTCCCGACCGGCCGGGGATGGTGCTCGGCCTGATCTGCTTCTTTCTCGCGCTCGTGGCGGCGCGGGCCTACGTCACCGGGCACGGCTGAGCCGTGGCCCCTGGTGGCGGGGGCACGTTGTCGGCTGGATCGGCCATCTCTACAATCCGAAGCAGGAGCTGAAGCAACGGCAAGCCGCCGCGTGGCGGGAGTCTTGAGAGGACACGATCCGCGTGAAAGCCGATCTGATGGAGATCCTGGTTTGTCCCGTGTGCAAAGGCGAGCTGCAGCTTACCGTGGACGAGGAGCGAGACGGCGAAATCGTCAGCGGCTCGCTGTTCTGCGTGCGCTGCAATGAGCGCTATCCGATCGAAGACACGATCCCTAACATGCTGCCGCCGGACATGCGCTCGCAGCCCGCATAGGGCGTTCTCAAGCCCATCCCAATCCAGTCGCCGGAGGCCCCGAGATGGATCGTTCCCAGATGACCGGCGCCGCGATCGTCGCCGCGGCGGCCGTGCAGGTCCTGCTTTTCATCATCGGCGTCGCGCGCAAGAGCTATCTGGCGCTGGCGCTGCCGATCGCCTTCGCCGTGGCCGGAATCTCGGCGCTGGCGATCTGGGTCGGCTGGACCATGATGACCACGGAAACCGACGTCCCCGAGCCGGAGGAGGAAGCGCCGGCTACGTAGCAACGACGCAACGGCGCAACCGCTCCAATCGCGCTTAAGCAGGAATAATCGATGTGGTCGACGCCCGCCCATCTGCACGACCTGAACGACGAAGAGCACTTCACCGCGCAGCACATGCTCCAGTACGTGCTCGAGTCCACGGGCTGGGCGCCGGCCGACGTGCAGGTCAGCGACGTGGTGATCGGCACGTTTCTAGGCCGGACATGGAAGCGGCTGGCACAAGAAACGCGGGCGGAGCGCGTCGAGCGCTGGATTCTGCCTGCCGAAACAACCACCATCTTCCAGGGCGCCGCGGGCGGCCGGCCGGTGACGGTCGTCAAGTTTCCCGTCGGCGCGCCGGCGACCGCGATGGTGATGGAGGTGCTGATCGCCTGCGGCGCCCGGCGCTTCCTGATCCTTGGCGCGGCGGGCAGTCTGCAGGAGCGGGCGCCGATCGGCTCGCTGGTGCTGCCCGACGCCGTGCTGCGCGAAGACGGCGCCTCGTTCCATTACCTGCCGCCCACCGCCGTGCCCGCTCCCGATGCGGCGCTGACCGAACAGATCCGCGCGGCCTGCGAACGGCGGGGCATTACGGCGCTCTCGGGCACAAACTGGTCCACGGACGCCATCTTCCGCGAGTTCAAGAAGAAGGTCGAGCACCTGCGGCAGACCGGCGTGCTCACGGTCGAGATGGAGGCCGCGACGATCTTCTCGGTGGCCGCCGTGCGCAAGGTCGAGGCGTCGCTGCTGCTCGCCATCTCCGACGAGCTGTTTCGGCCCTGGGCGCCGGCCTTCCTGCACGACCTCTACCGCCAGCGCGTACGCGACGCTCAGGACATCCTGCTTGAGGTCGCGGCGGGGCTGCCCCTGCCGGAACGCGCATCAGACCAGGGCCCACTCGGGTCCGGCGACGCGGCGCACGCCGGCTCGCTCGGCGGCGGGCAGGGCTGACCAGAGCGCCTGCACCGTCGCGCCGGTGCCTGGCACCGTTGCGTCAGGCGCGATCTCTGCAAGCGGCGCGAGTACGAAGCCGCGCTCGGCAAGACGTGCATGCGGCACTGTCAGCAGCGCCGAGTGCAGCGTCTCCTCGCCCGCGAGCAGGATGTCGATGTCGCAAGGCCGCGGCCCCCAGAACCGTGAGGGCCGCCGGCCCAGTTCCCATTCGATCTGCTTCACGAAGCCAAGCAGCGCGGGCAAGGCCAGTTCAGTGGCGAAGGCACAGGCGGCGTTGTAGAAGGCCGGCTGATCCGTGACACCGGAGGGCGCCGTTTCGTAGAGCCCGCCGACAGCCGCGACTCTGCCGCGAGTCGTGAGCCGGGAAAGGGCTGACTGCAGGTTCTGCAGGCGGTCGCCGAGATTGCTGCCGAGCGCGAGATACACGGTGCGCTGCGCCCTGGCCTCGCTCATGGCTGGCCGGCCTCGTCGGCGGGAGGCCCGCGCACCACGGCATCGGCCATGCGCGCCACGAGCCGCATCTGCGCAACGTCGTGGACGCGCACGATGTCGGCGCCTCCGGCGATGGCCAGCGTGGTCAGCGCCGCATTGGCTTCGAGCAGGCTGCCCGCGCCCGGTCCCAATACGCGCGCGATCGTGGATTTGCGCGAAAGGCCGGCGACCATCGGCAGGCCGTAGCCGCGCAGCTCGCGCAGGCGGCCGAGCAGCTCAAGGTTCATCCGCCAGGTCTTGCCGAAGCCGAAGCCAGGGTCGATCAGCAGGCGCTCGCGTGCGATCCCGTGCGCTGCCGCCACGGCCAGGCTCTGATCGAGGTCGCCGCGCACGCGCTCCAGCACGTCCTGCTGGCGTCCGGCGCCACGCGCCATCAGCAGCACGGGCACACGCGCCTCGCACACGACATCCGCCATCTCGGCGTCGCCGATCAGGCCGGAGACATCGTTCACCAGCGCGGCGCCGTGGGCGATCGCTGCTCGCGCGACCACCGCCTTGCGTGTGTCGATGCTCACCGGAACCGCGACGGCGGCGGCGATCGCGCACAGCGCCGGCAGCACGCGGCGCAGCTCTTCCTCGGCGGGAACGGGCTGGTGGCCGGGTCGGGTAGACTCGCCCCCAAGATCGATGATGTCCGCGCCGGCTTCGGCGAGTGCAACCGCCCGCGCCAGCGCCGCCTCGACATCAAGGCCAACGCCGTCGCCCGAGAAGCTGTCCGGCGTGACGTTGACGATGCCCATCAGATACGTGCGGCTGCCCCAGATGAACTCGTGGCCGCCGATGCGCATGCTTCGCGGTGTGGGGCCGGCCGCGATCATGACGGCTCCGGTGCGGCGAGCGCGGCCTTGCGCGCCAGCACAGCGAAGAGCGGGTCGGCGTAGCCGTTGGCGGAGGGCGAGCAGTCGCGGGCTTCGAGGCCGGTCCAGCCGCCGCTCAGCTCAAAATAGGCGCCGACCAGGCGCGCGTGGTCACGATCGCCCAGCGCCCGCCAGATCGCCACGGCCTTGGTTGGGAAGCAACGGTTCGAGAAGGTCACGATGAACGGCGCGCCGGGCCGCAGCACGCGCCGCACCTCGCGGAACACCTCCACCGGCCGCGTCAGATATTGCACGGAGACCGTGACGATGCAGCCGCCGAACTCCTCGTCGGCGAAGGGCAGCGCCGCCTCGCGGTTGAGGTTGTGGACCACGTAGCTGTCCAGCCGCGGGTTCGCTGCCAGCTCTTCGGCGTTCATGCCGAGGCCGACCAGCCGGCGCACGGGAAAGTCCGGCGGCAAGTGTGAGACCCAGCTGCTCATCAGGTCGAGGATGTCATCGTGCGGCGGCAACGTCTCGGCGTAGAGCCGCCCAGCAGCAGCGATCGCGCCGTCGTCGATGTGTGTAACCAGGCGCGGCACATCGTAGAACGCCTCGTCGGCGCCCTCGTCCACGCGCTGAAACTGCTCGGCGGTGAAGGGCGAATCGGCCGCATCCATGCCCACTGGCTCCCGGCACAACGCCCTGCACACATGCGGCGCCGCGCACGGATATTGTAGCGCGACCATCACTACAAAACCGGGAGCCCGTACCCGCGTGGCACCTAACCCTGACCTCGCAAGCGAGGTCTGTCCCTTCCCGGAACGGGAAAGGGACTTCTGGAGCGCTCCCAGCGGCGCCGGACGGCGGCGTGGGTGTGAAGTCCTTAAGAGGCAAGCGGAGGGCTGATCTTCCTGACGCCCGGCTGTCCTCGAACCCCACCCTTCCCGCCTCGGGAAGGGACAGGTTTCGCGCCAGCGGAACCAGGGTTAGGTGCCCCGCATGGGCAAGCGACTCGGCGCGTCGATGACCAGAACGCAGCGTTATGGCAAGCCGCTCGTCGCGACGCTGTAGACCATCGCCAGATCGGCGACGACCAGCACCCCAACCGCGGCCCAGCCGAGATTGCGCGTCCAGGCGCCGTTCACAAAGTCGCCCATCACCGTGCGGCTGGAGGTGAGCAGCAGGAGCAGAACCACGAGCACGGGAGCGATCAGGCCATCCAGCACCTGCGAATAGAACAGCGCCTTGATCGGATCGACGCCGGAGATCGCGAGCTGGACGCCGACGAGAATCGCGACGCCCAGCACGAGGTAAAACTCTGGAGCGTTGTTCACGTGCCGGGTCAGGCTGCGCCGCCAGCCGAACAGGCCGCCGACACAGTACGCCGTCGAGGCCGCGAGCACGGGAATCGCCAGCAGACCGGCGCCAAGAATACCAACCGAGAACAGGTACTTCGCCGAAGACCCGACCAGCGGTTCGAGCGCACGCGCCGCGTCCGCGGCCGTCTGAATCTGCGTGCCGTGCGTGTACAGCACGGCGCCGCAGACGACCACGATGAAGAACGCGGTGACGTTCGACCAGATCATGCCGGCGGCGATGTCGAGATTGGAGCGGGTGATGCCCTGCACGCCGCGCCGCTCCTCGATCTCGCCGCTCGTCTGCCAGAAGAACAGATACGGGGTGATCGTCGTGCCGAGCAGGCCGACCGCGCCGAGGAAGTAGGTCGCGTTCGGGTGGATGTGCGGCAGCACCGTTTGCTGGAGCACCTGCGGCCAGTCGGGGTGCGCGAGCACGGCTGCAACAATATAGGCGGCAAAGACCGCGACCAGCCAGAGCAAATAGCGTGAGAACGTCTTGTAGTCGAGAAAGATCGTCACGTAGGCCATCAGCGCGGCGAGCGGCACGATGAAGTAGATATACTTTGCGCCGGTAATCAGCTCCAGCACCGACGCCATCATTACGAGATCGGCGCCGATCGTGGCGATGTTCGCAATCACCACGAGCAGCACGGCGGCGGCGGCGATCTTGCGCCCGTAGTGGATGCGAATGGCCGAGGCGAGGTCGGTCTTGGTGACGCTGCCGACGCGGGCGCACATCTGCTGAATCACGATCAGCAGCGGCACGGAGATCAGCAGCAGCCAGTTCTGCGAGTAGCCGTTCTGGGCGCCGACCACCGAGTACGTGGTAACGCCGGCCGGGTCGTTGTCCGCGCCGCCGGTGATGATGCCCGGCCCCACGACCTTGAGGATGTCGCGCGGCGAGACACGCTGCGCCCGCTCGACGCGCGCCTGGGCGCCGGTGCCGGGCGGATCGGACGAGTCTGGCGTCTCCTCCGCACGCGGCGGCGGCTTAATGCTCATGCTGGCGATCCTCCATGCCGACGGCCTCGGCTTTGGCCGAGTCGGCGCGCTCCATCCCCTGGCTGCGCCGGGCCGAAGCGCCGCGCCGCAGGCCGGCACGGATCATCTGCGAGCGTTCGGCTGGCTCAGGCGGCAGCACAATCGTCTCAAGGCTGCGCGTCTCCTCGTCCAGCAGCTCGCGCGCCTGGAAGGCTTCCGTTTCGTCCACCGTGACGACGAGCACGCTGCGCCCGGCCGCCAGCGCCTGCTCGGCCTTTTCCTGATACGCCTCGGGCAGCACCGAGCGCAGCGCCACGCGCGCCTCGTCGCCTGCGTCGGCCGCAACGACGAGCATGCGTTGCGGATCGACGTGGGCGTGACCCTGGAGATAGCCCTCGGCGAAGCCGGCCTGTTCCGCGGTATCGAAGGCGCCGATCAGGGTCTGGACGAGCAGGCCCGGCTCCTCGTCGCCCCGTGGCTCGATCTGGAGCTCGTCGCGTACGTTGTCGACGCCGTTGCCGCGCAGGTGCTCGACTTCGGATTCAATCTCGCGGCGGTCTGCCTCGGATGGCACGGTGCCGCTGATGACCAGCGTGCTGCCGTCGATCCGCGCCTTGAGGTTGCTGCCTTGAACAGGATGCGCCTGATCGACCTGGCCGGCGAGCACCTGCGTCCACCAGGCGCGTACGCGGTCGCGCAGGATCTCGAACGACTCCTGCTCGCCAACGGCCTCGCGGCCTGCGGGTTGGTGTGGGCCGGTGTGCGGCGGGTCGCTGTTCATCGCCAATCAGCGTAGATGCTGAATGGCCCGCTCGAATCATGCGGGCGGCGCCCAAAAGTCACCCGCGAGGATGAGCAGGGCACGCACGTACCGCTGTTTGGGAGTAGTCCGCCGGCACTGCGGGACCGGCCGGGTCGCATCAGCCGGGCAGCGCGGCCAGATAGCTGTGCATCGCCGCCGCGGCCCGGCGGCCGTCCGCCAGCGCCGTCACTACCAGATCGGCGCCGTTGACGTTGTCGCCGCCGGCGAACACTTCGGGCCGGCTTGTCTGGCCGGTTTCGGGATCGACTTCGACCAGGTGCCAGCGGTTGGCCCTCACGCCGGGCGTGGACGACGGAATCAGCGGATCGGCGTTGTAGCCGATCGCGATCGCGACGCTGTCTGCTTCAAGAATGAACTCGGAGCCGGGGATCGGCACCGGGCGCCGCCTGCCAGACTCGTCCGGCTCGCCCAGCTCCATGCGCTGACACTCGACGCCGGTGACGCGGCCGTCTTCGCCGATGAAGCGCAGGGGAATGGTGAGGAAGTCGAAGTGCACGCCCTCTTCGCGCGCATGCTTGCGCTCCTCGGCGCGCCCCAGCATCTCCGTCTCGGTACGGCGGTAGACGCAGGTGACCTCTTCGGAGCCGAGCCGCACGGCGGTGCGCACGCAGTCCATCGAGGTATCGCCGCCGCCAACCACGACCACGCGCCGGCCCGGGATCAGCGGTTCGCGTTGGCCCTCCGGTAACTGGTCGGGCTGCAGGTTGCCGCGCACGAGAAAGTCGGTCGCAGCGTAGATGCCGCTGAAGTCGTCTTCGCCGGGAATCTTGAGTGCGTTGCCGACGCCGGCGCCGGTGCCAAGGAAGATGGCGTCGAAGCCGTCGGCCAATAGCTGATCGAGGCCGATGTCGCGGCCGATCCACGTATTCAGCACGAACTCGACGCCGAGTCGCTTCAAGAATTCGATCTTCGCGTCTACGATCTCCTTCTTCATCTTGAAGTTCGGGATGCCGTACACGAGCACGCCGCCAGGCTCCGGCCAGGCATCGAACACGGTGCAGGCGTGGCCGAGCTTCGCCAGCTCTTCGGCCACGGCGAGACCGGCCGGCCCGGAGCCGATGATCGCGGCGCGGCGGCCGGTGGGCGCGGGCAGCACGGGCAGCGGTTGCAGGCCGCCGTGCAGTTCGCGCTGATGGTCGGCAATGAACGCTTCGAGCTTGCCGATCGTCACCGGCGGCTCTTGCACGCCGCCCGGACGGATCGCGAAGCCGACGACACAGTTGCCTTCGCAGAGCTTCTCCTGCGGGCAGAGTCGGCCGCACATATCGGGCAGGTTCGAGGTTTCACGGAACTTGTTGGCGGCGCCATCGATATCGCCGCGCTCCAGCAGGCGCAAGGCGGCGGGAATGTCGTTGTGAACCGGGCAGGCCTCCATGCAGGGCGCCGTGGGACAGTCGATGCAGCGGTTCGCTTCGACGATCGCCCCTTCGAGGTCGAAGCCGAAGTAGACCTCGTTCCAGTTCTTGACGCGGTCGGCCGCCGTCTGTTTGGCGACCGGCTGCACGGGGATATTGAGGCGGCCATGCACCTCGTTCGTCGTGGCGTCTGGAATGCGCGTGTCGACCATGGCGCCTCCGCCGAGTGTGCGGCCGCCACGCCAGGCGCGGCCGCATGAAAGGTTCAGGGTATGTCAGCCCAACCGGGTTCGGCCCCGGCTCGCTCACGCTACGGGAACGAAGCCACCATCGCAAGGCCCGGACCCTCAGCCAGGACCGTTCGCCGATAAGAGTTTCCTATATCGACAAGGATTCTAGTCATTCACGATCAACCGCTGCTCGGCGATGGCGCCATCGCGGATCGTGTAGGCGCGCACGTCCGGCGGCTCTTCGGCGAGCGAGACAAGCACATAGTACGGCTGGTCCCAGCCGGAGAGCATCACCTGGCGCCGGTCGGTGGGGCTTGGATAGGCAGGCGTGTGCGTGTGCGAGTGATAGACGGCCAACATCTCCCAGTCGTTGTCTTGCAGCAGCCGCATGATCTGCAGCAGTTCTTTGCCCTCGATACTGTAGCGGTAGGGGCTGTGCTCGGCGTTCGTCGCCTGCCAGAGCTTGACCGCGGCGCCGTCCTTGCCCGCGACCACGCCGCAGCACTCGTTCGGCGCCTCGCGGCGGGCGTGGGCGACGATCTGTTCGACGTAGTCGCGCGGCAGCGTCAGCGTCACGGCTCTGCTACCACCAGACCTTGCTGTCGATGTCCTCGGGCAGATCGCCGTACTCGGTCGTCCACAGCGCGGTTGAAAGGTATTTCCAGCCGCCGTCCGCCAGCAAGACGACGACTTTGCCGCTCTCCATGCGCCCGGCGATGCGCTGCGCCGTCTTCACCGCCGCGCCGCAGGAGATGCCGGCGAAGATGCCTTCTTGCTGCGTCAGCTCTTTGGTGGCGGCGAAGGCGGTGCGGCTGTCGACCACCACGCGGCCGTCGAGCACCGACTCGTCCAGCACGGGCGGGATGAAGCCCTCTTCCAGGCTGCGCAGCCCCTGCACCAAATCGCCAGGGTGCGGCACCGTGGCGATGACCTTGATCTTCGGGTTGTATTCCTTGAGGTAGCGGCCGGTGCCGGTGAGCGTGCCGCCCGTGCCGAGGCCGGCGACGAAGACATCGATGTCCGGCAGGTCACGCACGATCTCCGGGCCGGTGGTTTCGTAGTGGGCGCGGGGGTTGGCCTCGTTGCCGTATTGATACGGCATGTAGAAGCGCTGCGGCGCCTCGGCCACCATCTGCTGCGCCACGGCGATCGAGCCGTTGGTGCCCTTCAGCCCCTCGGAGTAGACGATCTCGGCGCCGTAGGCGCGCAGGAGCTGACTCCGCTCCTCGCTGACGCTCTCCGGGATCACGACCATCACCTGGTAGCCCTTGACGCGGCCGATCATCGCCAGGGCGATGCCCGTGTTGCCGCTGGTCGGCTCCAGAATGATCTTGTCGTCGTCGAGCAGGCCATCGCGCTCGGCGGCGTCGATCATGTACTTGGCGCAGCGGTCTTTGACGCTGCCCGAGGGGTTTTGGCCCTCGAGCTTGGCGTAGATCTTGACGTTCGGGTTGGGGCTGGTGTGCGGCAGCTCGACCAGCGGTGTGTTGCCGATCGCGTCGAGGATGTTCGCGTAAAGCATGGAGCCTCCCGAGGCGGGCACAATGCATGGTCGCAGGGGATAGTGCAGGACGAGGCTCTGGCAGCCACGCGGCTACCTAACCCCGATTTCGCTTAAGCGAAATCTCCCTTCCCGACGCGGGAAGGGTGGTCCGAGGGCTACCGGGGTTCCTCAGACCAACCCCTCCCCTGTGGGGAGGGGACAGCCGGCGTTAGCCGGCAGGGGTAGGCGCGGCGGCGACACCGCCGACGCCCCGGCGCGCAGGCCGAAGCCCTCGGGCAGCCCCCAAAGGCGGCGGTTCATGCGCCGCCCGCCAGCGCCGGCAGGATGGAGACCACATCACCGTCTTTGAGCGGCGTGTTGAGCTGACTGAGATAGCGGATGTCCTCGTCGTTCAGGTAGATGTTGACGAAGCGGTGCAGCCTGCCGTCATCGCCCTGCACCTGGTGGCGGAAGCCGGGGTAGTTGGTGTCGAGATTCTTGAGCAGCTGGTCCACCGTGCCGCCCTCGGCGGGCACGCTCTTCTTGCCTCCCGTGAGCTTCTGCAGCACGGCGGTGACACGGACTTCGACGGCCATTGACCACAACTCCTCGGCGGGGCGCGAAAGCCCCGCCGCGTGTCTGTTCAGGATGCTAGCCGGCCGCAACCGGCGCGTTGGCCACGTGCGGCGGGCCGCCACAGAAGGCATCGTAATCGATCAGCTCGGTCACGGTCGGGTTGTCGCCGCAGAGCGGGCACTTCGGGTCGCGCCGCGTCTTCACGGTACGCATCTCCATCGAGAGCGCGTCGTACAGCAGCAGCCGGCCGATGAGAGGCTCGCCCACGCCGAGGATCAGCTTCAGCACTTCCGTCGCCTGGATCGAGCCCACCGTGCCGCAGAGGGCGCCGAGCACGCCCGCTTCGGCGCAGGAGGGCACCATGCCCGGCGGCGGCGGCTCCGGGAAGAGGCAGCGATAGCAGCCCTTGCCCGGCAGATAGGTCGAGGCCTGGCCGTCGAACAGCAGGATGCTGCCGTCCACCAGCGGCTTGCCGGAGAGATAGCAGGCGTCGTTGACGAGATAGCGCGTGGCGAAGTTGTCCGCGCCGTTCACGACGATGTCGTACTGCGGGATGATCTCCAGCGCGTTCTCGGACGTGAGCGGCACCTCGTGCGTGATCACGTTGACGTCGGGGTTATACGAGTTCAACGTTTCGCGCGCCGAGTCGACCTTCGGCCGGCCGATGTCGTCGTTCTGGTGCAGGATCTGCCGTTGCAGGTTGGTCAGATCGACCACGTCGAAGTCGACGATGCCGATCGTGCCGATGCCCGCGAGCGCCAGATAGAGCGAGACCGGCGAGCCGAGCCCGCCCGCGCCGACGATCAGCACTTTCGCCGCCATTAATTTGCGCTGTCCGACCGGCCCCACCTGCGGCATGATGATGTGCCGCGAGTAGCGCGTTACCTGATCGGGCCGCAGCGCCGTGCCCGATCCGCCCGCGATTGCGGGAATCACTGCAACTTCGTCTCCGTCTGCCACGGGGGTCTCCTCTCCCTGAAGACTGTGAATCTCCTGGTTGTTCAGGTAGATGTTGATATGCGCCGGGATCGCCTTCGATTCGTCGTACAGCAGCTCGTTGAAGCCGGGGTAGTGCTCGTTCAGACGCCGCAGCACCTCGCCCACGGTCTGGCCTTCGGCTGCGACGCGCGTGCGGTTGCCGGTGAGACGGCGGAACGGCGTCGGAATGTAGACCTGGACGGTCATGCGTGTTCTCTCCCTCAGGGTCCGGACGGAGCGGCGGTCCCAGCCACAAAAATGTCAATCATCGTCAATCATCTTCAGTCGTCGCGATCGTCCAAACCGTTACACGGCCGCGCTGAGATACCGTTCGCCGGTGTCGCAGAGCATCGTCACGACGGTTTTGCCGGCGCCCAGCCGCCGCGCGACCTTGAGCGCCGCGAAGACGTTGGCGCCGGAGGAGATGCCCACCAGCAGCCCCTCCTCCCGTGCAAGCCGCTGCGACATCTCGATCGCGTCGTCGTCGCCCACGGCCATCAGCTCCTGATAGACCTGCCGGTTCAGCACGCCGGGCACGAAGCTCGCGCCGATGCCCTGGATCGCGTGCATGCCGGCGCGGCCGCCGCGCAGGATCTGCGAGCGCGCTGGTTCAACCGCGACGATCAACGTGCTTGGGTTGTATGCACGCAGCACCTCGCCCACGCCGGTGATCGTACCGCCCGTACCCACGCCGGCGACGAAGGCATCGACCCTGCCGCCGGTGGCGTGCAGGATCTCCGGGCCGGTGGTCAGGCGATGGATCTCGGGGTTGGCCGGATTCTGGAACTGCTGAGGCATGAAGTATTCGGGGTGCTCGCGCACCAGTTCTTCGGCGGCGAAGACGGCGCCGGTCATGCCCTCGAGCGCCGGTGTGAGCCGCAGTTCGGCGCCGAAGCGGGTGAACAGCTTGCGCCGCTCCATGCTCATGTCTTCGGGCATGGTCAGAATCAGGCGGTAGCCCTTGACCGCGGCGACCATTGCCAGGCCGATGCCGGTATTGCCGCTGGTCGGCTCGACGATCGTGGCGCCAGGCTGCAGGCGCCCCTCGCGCTCGGCCGCTTCGACCATCGCCACGGCGATGCGGTCTTTGACGCTGCCGGCCGGGTTGAGCGATTCCAGCTTGCCCAGCACGGCGGCGCTGCGCGGCCCCGGCAGCCGGTTCAGCCGCACCAGCGGCGTGTTGCCGACGAGATCCAGCACCGAATCGGCCACGCACGTCGTGCGCACCGCCGCCGTGCCACCCCCGGCCTCAACGCCATCGCCCACTTGCGCCGCCTGCTTCATGACCCTCCTACGCCCTACGCCCTACGCCCTACGCCCTACGCCCTACGCCCTACGCCCTAAATGTAGTAACGCCCGCCGGCCGGCTGGCGCTCGCGCGCCGCCAGATCCGCAATCGTGGTGCGGTGCAGGATCTCGCGCGTCGCGTCGTAGACCTCCTGCCACATCTCGCGCTGGGCGCAACCGCCGTGCCTGGCGCAGGGGCTGCCCTCGTCCAGACAGGCGCTGGGGATCAGTGAGCCTTCGAGCGACTCGATCACCTCGTCGAGCGGCAGTTTGTCAGGCTCGCGCACCAGCTCGTGGCCGCCCTGCGGCCCGCGCACGCTGCGGATGAAGCCGGCACGTCGCAGCGTGGTCAGCAGGTGGTCAAGATACGGTTCGGGAATGCGCTGGCGGGCGGCGATCTCGGCGCTCTGCAGCGGCCCCTGGCCGTAGTGCAGCGCCAGCTCAATCAGCGCCCGCACGCCGTAATCGCCTTTGGTGGAAACCTTCACTCCCTCAACCCCGGCAAGCCCGCCCTAAAGTGGACTAATCTTATCAACATTATAGAACTCAACCGCGAGCGGCACAAGCCTTCTATTTTCAACCGACCCGCGATGCGATGCCGCTGCGCTTCCGCGGCCCCGCCAGCAGCTCGGCAGATCTCGCCGCCGCGATCCTGCTCGGTGGATTGTCCTACGTGGAGGCGGGAACGGCCGGCTTGCGATCGAGTTTGTGGGAGCGGCACGGCTGGACGGCCTGCGGCGGCGCTTCGGGCCTGACTTCGAGCGGTTGATCAGCACGCCGGACTGACTGCAGGCAAGCGGCGGCTGAAGCACGGGCGCCACCTTCGGCCCTCAACCTCTCCTGTCTCATGACACGATCCCCAATTCTGGAGGGAAGGAGACGATCCTGCACTGAGCGTTCCGAGCAGCAAACGGTTAACCGCAAACCGATCGGATCGCCCGACGCGGGATCGCCCCTCTCCCAGGATTGGGAGAGGGGACGGGGGTGAGGGCCGACCGCCGGCCTGACGCGCGCCAACGATTGCCGTCGTCAGGCATGGCTCGCTATGCTCGATGCGCGAGCGAGCCAGTTAGGCAGGAGGGACGCGCCGTGGAGATCCGCATCGAGCAGGGCGATATTCTCGGTTTTGGCGGTAAGGCGATCGTCCTCAACCTGCTGGAAGGCGTCGCCAAACCGGACGGCGCGACCGGTGCGGCCGATCGGGCGCTGGACGGCGCGCTCTCCCGGCTGATCGCCGATGGCGAGATCCGCGGCACGCGCGGCGAAATCACCGTCGTGCACACGCTGGGCAAGCTGCCTGCCGGCCGCGTCGTCGTCGCCGGCCTGGGCAAGGCCGCCGACCTGTCGGCCGACCGCGTACGCGACACCGCGGCCAACGTCGCCCGCTTCCTGCGCAAAAACGGCTTCAGCCCGGCGGCAACGGTCGCACATGGCGCCGGCGCCGGCGGGCTCGACGCCGAGGCGTCGGCGCAGGCGATCGCCGAGGGCACGTTGCTCGGACTCTACCGCTTCACCCGTCATCAGAAGCCCGAAGAAGGCCGCCGCGAGCTTGAAGCGCTAACGATCGTCGAGCAGGATGGCAAGCTGACAGCGACACTTGAGCGCGGCGTCGCCACCGGCACGATCCTCGCCGAGGCGACCAACTTCGCCCGCGACCTGGCCAACGAGCCGAGCAACTACATGACGCCGACCGAGCTTGCCGCCCGCGCCCGTGCCGCCGCCGACGAGACCGATCTGCGCTGTGAGGTGCTCGACGCCGAGCAGATGGTCGAGCTGGGTATGGGCGCATTGCTGGGCGTGGCGAAGGGCAGCGCCCAGCCGCCGGCGTTCATCGTGCTGCACTACCGCGGCGACCCGAGCAGCGAGCACGGCGTCGGGCTGATCGGCAAGGGCATCACCTTCGACACGGGCGGCATTTCGATCAAGCCGGCGGCCAACATGCACGAGATGAAGGGCGATATGTCCGGTGGCGCGGCGGTGATCGCGGCGCTCTCGGCCATCGCCCGGCTGAAGCCAACGGTCAACGTCACCGGCATCGTGCCCGCCACGGAGAACATGCCCGGCGGCAACGCGATCAAGCCGGGCGACGTGCTGCGCGCCATGAACGGCACGACGATCGAGGTGCTGAACACGGACGCCGAGGGCCGGCTCGTGCTGGCGGACGGCCTCTCCTACGCGCGCCGGCTCGAGCTGTCGCCGCTGATCGACGTGGCGACGCTGACCGGCGCGATCACGACGGCGCTGGGCGATGTGGCGATGGGTATCATGGGCAACGACCAGGCGCTGATCGACCGCGTGATCGCCGCCGGCAAAGAGGGCGGTGAGAAGGTCTGGCAACTGCCGATGTTTGAGGAGTATCGGACACAGATCGACAGCGACGTGGCCGACATCAAGAACACGGGCGGGCGCAAGGCCGGCTCGATCACGGCGGCGATGTTCCTGCGCGAGTTTGTGGACAAGACGCCCTGGGCGCACATCGATATGGCCGGCGTGGACATCTACGAGCACGACAAGGGCTGGATCACGAAGGGCGCGAGCGGCATGCCCGTGCGCACGCTCGTGCACACCGTGCTCAGCATTGCCGCCGAGCAGCAGAGCGCGGCGCGGCGCAACGGCGGGACGAAGCGGCGCGCCGCCGCCGCGCGGGCGTAGGCGCCTCATGCGGAATGCCCGGCGCGGCCCGATTCATACCTGGCGGGCTGTTGACCCTGCAGCTCGGCATACTGCAACCGCGGCAGGCCGGCGATGAGCAAGCGCCGACGCTCAGCAGCCGCTCCTATCCTGCGCCGCCCATTGGTTTTCGCAGGGCTCGCTCTGGCGGCCTTGGCCTATCCCGCCATTGCACTCTACGGCGCTCACCGCGCCACGCGGCTGCGACACCGGCCGCTGGGCCTGGCGCCGGAGTCGATCGCGGGTAACTGGGAAGATGTGACCTTCCCGGCGCGCGGCGACGGGCTGGCGCTGCGTGGCTGGTGGTTTGCCAACGGCGGGGCAGGCCGGGCGCTGGTGCTGATCCACGGGCGCGGCCACAACCGTTACGACCGCAACTGGCAGAGCGACGCCATCGCCCGCGCCTTGCTGCGCCGCGGCTACGCGGTGCTGATGTTCGATTTGCGAGGCCACGGGGAGTCTGCTCGCTCGCGGCTGAGCTATGGTGTGCGCGAGCGCGCGGACGTGCTCGGTGCGCTGGATTTCCTGCGCGAACGCGGCTTTCAGGACGAGGCCGTGGCGCTGATCGGCAGCTCCTACGGCGCGGCGGCGGCGCTGATGGCGTTGCCGGAGATGCCGCGCATTGCCGGCGTGGTCGCGGACAGCGCCTACGCAGAGATATGGCCCGTGATCGCGGCCGAGATTCCGCGGCAGAGCCGCCGGTTGGCACAGCTGCGGCCAGGACCAGGTATCCGCATCGCCGCACGCGCGCTATTCCATGTGAACCTCGCGGCGGCGCGACCGCTTGCGGCAGTCGGGCAAGCGCCGGGATGCCCGATCCTCTTCATCCACGGAGCGGTAGACAGCTATGTTCCGCCAGAGCACAGCGCGCGGCTGCGTCAGGTTTCCTCGCATCCGGCCAGTGACCTCTGGCAGGTGCCCGAGGCCGAGCACGCGCTGACCTACGCCACCGCGCCGGACGAATGGATGGATCGCGTCGGCCTGTTCCTGGAGGGCTGCTTCGTGGAGGCGCCGGGGCGGTCAAACTGTGCCGGGGCAGCCCGTTCGGCGTAGGATCGCGGCGGAGGGTCTGCCGCATGGACTCCGCCAGCGCCGCGTTGAACAATTCGGCTGCGAACGAGGCTTCGCGCCCACGATGGCGGCTGGCACTGGCGATCGCCGCCGCCGGCATGCTCGTCGTCCTCATCTTCTACGCCGGCCTTGGCGTCTACGGCGACACGCAGATCGTGCACCAGCCGCGCAAGCCTGTCACCCTCGATCCGCGCTCGATCGCGCCGCAGTACGACGACGTCACGTTCCCCAGCCAGGGCAACCACCTCACCCTGCGCGGCTGGTGGTTCCCCGGCCCGACCGAGATCGGCGGTAGAGCGCTCATCCTCCTGCACGGCCGCGGGCAGAACCGCACCGATTCGGACTACGGCTTCGATCAGATCGCTCACCGCCTGCACGATCGTGGCTACGCCGTGCTGATGTTCGACCTGCGCGCCCACGGCGCCTCCGGCGGTGGCGTGCAGAGCTACGGCCTGCACGAGCAGAACGACGTGCGCGGCGCCTTCCATTTCGTGCTGAGCAAGGGCTATGCGCAAGGACGTATCGCCATGATCGGCGTCTCGTACGGCGCGGCGGCGATGCTGATGGCGGCGCCACAACTGCAAGGTATCGGCGCGATGGTCTCAGACAGCGCCTACGCTGAAGCCTGGCCTGTGATTACCCGGCAGATTCGCAAGCAACGCCCGGAGCTGGCCTGGCTAAAGCCGGACTTCGCCGTCAGCACGGCCATCCGGCTCATGGACGGCGTCGATCTGCCGTCCGTCAAGCCGATCGACGCCGTGCGCAGGGCGCCGAGCATCTCGATTCTCTTCATCCACGGCACCGCCGACGACTACGTGCTGCCGCAGAACAGCACACAGCTCCGTGCGGCGTCCGCCAATCCGGCCAGCGACCTCTGGCTCGTTCCCGGCGCGAAGCACGGCGACACGATCAAACGCAACGACAGCGAATGGCTCAATCACGTCACCGATTTTCTCGACGCGCGCATGCCGCTCCGAGCCGTGCAGTAGCAGCGTCGCCGCCCCTCGCCCTCACCCCCGTCCCCTCTCCCAATCCTGGGCGAGGGGCGATCCAGCCTGAAGCGTTCCGAGCACCAAACGGTTAACCCGGCAGCGTCCGAGTCGTGCTGCGCACGATCGCCCCTTTCTCCATTCCAGATCGCGCTGTGCGCGATGTGAACGATTGGGAGAAAGGGGGGACGGGGGATAGAGGGCGGGCTACTCGATCTCGCTGTCGAGCAGCATCACCGTCACCGTTTCGCCTGGCTGCACGTCGGGGCTGCCTTCGGGCACGACGGCAAGGCCGTTGGCGCGGGCCATCGAGGTGAGCACGCCGGAGCTTTGCGATCCGGCGAGCCGCGCCACCCAGCCGCCGTTTTCGCGCGAGACGATGCAGCGGGCGTAAAAGCGGCGGCCATCCGTCATGCGCAGGCGGTCTTTGGTCACAGCCTGAACCGTCAGCTTCTGCGTCTGCGGCCGGCCGAGCATCGTGTACAGCGCCGGCCGGCCGAACAGCTCAAAGACCAGCATCGAGCTGACCGGGTTGCCCGGCAGGCCGATGTGCGGCACCACGCGCTCGCCCTGGCGAAACGTGCCGAAGGCGAGCGGCTTGCCGGGGCGCATGTTGACGAGATGAAAGTCGATGCTGCCTTCGCGCTGCAGCACGTCTTTGACCACATCAAAATCGCCGCGCGACACGCCGGCCGAGGTGATCAGCAGATCGGCGCTCAGCCCTGCGTGTACTTTCGCGGTCAGGTCTTCGATCGTGTCGCGGGCGATGCCCAGCCGCAGCGGCACACCGCCGGCGCGCGTCACCAGCGAGGCGAGGCTGTAGGCATTGCTGTCGTAGATCGTGCCCGGCCGGCGCTGCTCGCCGGGCTCCAGAATCTCGTCGCCGGTGGAGAGGATCGCCACGACCGGCCGGCGGATTACACGCACGCTGGTGCGGCCGAGCGACGCGAGCACGCCGATGTGCGCCGGGCGCAGAAACGTGCCGCGCGGCAGCACCACTTCGCCCTCGTGCACATCTTCGCCGCTGCAGCGGATGTTGTTGCCGGGCTTCGCAGCCTTGAACACGCGCACGGTCGTATCGAGGGCGCCCGTCTTGTTCGGCGGCACAAAGCCCGTTTCATCGGTCTCTTCAAAGGGCACGATCGAGTCAGCGCCACGCGGCATGGGCGCGCCGGTCATGATGCGCACGGCCGTGCCGGGCGAAACCTCGCCGTCATAGACGTAGCCGGCGGCCAGCTCGCCGATCACCCGCAGCGTCACCGGCTGCGCCTCAGAGGCGCCCTCCGTGCTCGCCGCGATCACGGCGTAGCCGTCCATCGCGGTGTTGTCCAGCGGCGGGATACTGAACGACGCCACGGCGTCTTCCGCCAGCACCTGGCCGAGCGCGCTCAGCAGCGGCTGCTCCTCGGGCTCCAGCTCGTGCACGAAGGAGAGGATGCGTTCGAGCGCTTCTTCGACACTGATCATGCCGCAAATCCCAAAGAGCCGTTCATCCGCCCAGGCGCACGGCGAGGCAGGTGGTGGTGCGCTTGACGCCGCCCACGGCCTGGATGCCGTCGGTGATGCAGTTGCCGAGCTTGTCCAGATCCTCGGCTTCGAGCTGCACGATCACATCGTACGGCCCTGTGACGGTATCGACGGCAACCACACGCGCGTCCTGATGGTTCATGCGCTGCATCTGCTCGCCAACGCTGCGGGCGCTCCCGACCTCGGTTTCGATCAGCACGTAGCCGCGGATCGCCATCGCTCACCTCGCATGGGGCCGGAGTGTGATCGCCGGACGTGTTCTCTGCCGTTGGGGGAAGCGCTGCGCGCCCATGCGGCAACGCCACGCGCCGATCATACCGTGCCGCGGTCCGGCGTCAAGCGCGAGAGCCAGCTATGCCCACCTGGTCGGCGCTCAAGCATAGTCCAGCTCCGGGTCCAGAGCACACCGATCGCCAGCATCAGGAGCAGTGGCACAAAGACGCATGCCACCGGCGCCGCGTAGGCGCGGAAGTTGCTCGACCAGACCCACGTCCAGTTGGTGCGGTACTGCTCCACGATGTCGAAAAACGTGGCGCCGAAGGTCGCCGCCAGCGCCAGAGCGTTCCACCAGAAACTCGGCAGCAGCGCCGTCAGCGCGAGGAACCAGAGGAAGTACCACGGCCGGAACCACCAGGTGCTGGCGGTGAGATAGACGATGAAGACGATCGCGCAGCCGGCGATCAGCCGCTCAAAGGTCGCTCGCCGCGCCAGCGCGACGAGCACGGCCAGATAGGCCAGGCCGAAGACGAGGTAGCCCGCGAGCTTCACATCCGCATCCGGCGCCGCGAGCGTCGTCGCCGGATGGATCAGCACCGTCACGACTTCCGGCACCGACGTAATGATCAGGTTCGTGTTCTGGATGAAGGTCTTGAACGTGTCGGCGCCGCGCCAGAACGGCGCGAAGATCGCCAGCGTCAGCAGCAGCGCGAGCCCCACGCCCTGCGCCAACCTCCGCCGCTCGGATGCATTGGATGCGAACCAGCCGTAGACCAGCACGGGCGGCACCAGCAGCGCCGTCGAATACTTGATGCAGATCGAGAGCGCCAGCAGCGGCAACGCGAGCCGCCAGCGCCGCTGCGGGATGAAGTAGAACGCCGCCAGCGCGAAGGCCATCATCGTCGCATCGTTGTGGCCGTTGCCCACCACGCGGAAGACGACAAACGGGTTCCAGAGAAAGACCAGCGCCGCCGGCAGCTCGCGCCCCGGCCAGGTGCGGCGCACGGTGAGATAGATCAGCGCGCCGCAGGCCAGGTATGAGACGAGACCCAGCAGCTTGAAACCGATCACGCCCGCCACGTAGTGGTCGTCGGTGACGGCGACGGGCAGCAGCGCCAGCACCTGCCAGAGCGGACCGTACGGCGATGGCTGCTGTGCCCAGCTGATGCCGATCACGAAGGGGTGCGCCTGGGGCGGCGTCTGCATCGGGTTCGCGTGATAGACCCAGAGCGTGCGCGCGTCCGCCAGATAATGGAACAGGTCCGCCGCCGTGATCGGATAACAACCGAGCAAGGTAACGCCGAAGACCAGGGCGAAGCCGAAGACGATCGCCGCCGCGAGGCGCGAGCGCGCCGCCCGCGCATACCACAACGCCACGACGAACGCCCCAAACGGCGCTGCAAGCACGAGCGTCAGCCAGCGGGCATCCGCCGCCCAATCGCCGCTCATCATCTGCGGAAAGCCGACGGAGATCGCGCCGCTGCCCGGCGCATTGGGAAAGAACTTCGTCAGCCAGAAGCGGGCGGCAAGGATGACGAAGAACAGCTCGGCCGCAACGCCGCAGACCAGCAGCGCGGCGATCTGCTCACCGGTATCGTCTCCTTGCAGGTCGCGCAGCCGCTGCCGCCAGCGTGTCGGCGCAGCGGCCGGCGAGGCGTTCGGCTCCGGCGGCGGGTGCTGCGGCGCGAGTGCGGCGGGCAGCGGGCGGTCGGGAGGCAAGCTAGCCATCCCGTCCAGTATACGGGCAGGCGCGGGCCTGACCGGAAGCCCGCGGGCCGGAAACCGTGCTGCCTGCGCCCAGCCGTCGGCCAGAGGCCATTGACCTGGCCCTCGAACTCGGCCACGTCGCGCGCGGCGTAGATCTCGGCGCGCTGGGCGAGGCGTTGCACGCGCGCATCGCCGGGGTACGATCGGCGCAGCGGCCGCGATCCGCCAGCCCGCAGCCAGGCGTACACCTGGAAACAGCGGCGTGAACCGGAAGCCCAGCTCGGCTATGCTATCGCTACGGCCAAAGTCCGGGCCGGGCAGAGGACGAGGATGGCGATTCTGCACGCGGGCCAGCGCCTCGGGTCGTACGCTGTCGAGGATCTGCTCGGCACGGGCGGCATGGCCGAGGTCTATCGCGCCACCCACACCACGCTCGAGCGGCCGGTGGCGATCAAGGTCATCAACCCCTCGTTCAACGCCGACCCGACCTTTCTGCTGCGCTTCCTGCGCGAGGCGAAGGCCGTCGCCCGCCTGAGCCACCCCAACATCGTTACGGTCTACGACTTCGGCGAGCAGGGCGAGCTGGCCTATCTGGTGATGGAGATCGCCACGGGCGGCACGCTCAAGGAGCGCGCCCGCGGCTTCCGCACGCTGGCCGAAGCGATCGAGGAACTGGCGCCGATCGCCGACGCGCTCGAATACGCGCATCGCAGCGGCATCGTGCATCGCGACTTGAAGCCGATCAACCTGCTGATCACCGAGCAGGAGCGCTTGCTGCTTGCCGACTTCGGGCTGGCGCGCGTGGCGTCGGAGAGCCTCGACCTCGGCAACACCGACGGCGGCATGATCCTGGGCACGCCGTACTACATGGCGCCGGAACAGGCGCTCGGCGAAGATGTGGACCCGCGCGCCGACATCTACGCCTTCGGCATTCTGACCTACGAGATCCTCACCGGCCGCGTGCCCTACGACGGCAATTCGGCGCTCGCCGTCATGCAGCAGCATCTCAAGTCGCCGCCACCGTCGATCCGCGCCGTGATTCCGCGGGCACCGGAGGCGCTGGAGCAGGCGATCGTGCGCGCCACGGCGAAGCGGCGCGAGGACCGCTTCGACAGCGCCGGGCAGTTCATCGGTGAACTGCGCCGCGCCGCGCAGGAGGCGCCCGATCTGCCCGTCGCCGCCGCGCTCCCGCCCACCCAGCCGCGGCCGCCAGCGACGGTTCCCGCTTCGGAAACGATCGCGGAGACGGTCGCGGTCTTGCCGTCGCCCGTGGTCGAGGATGTGGAGCCGGGCTTTACGCCGCGCCCCGGCTCGCTGCGGCCGCCAGCGGCTGAACCGCCTGCACCTGCTGCGCCGCCCCCGCTGCCCCCCGAAGCGCCCGATGAACTCGACGGCACGCGGTTCGTGCAGATACCCGCACGCCCACCAATCGCGCCGCCTGTCGCTCTGTCTGCCGCCGTGGTACCGGTACCCGATGCGGAGGTGCGCGAGCTGTTGGTGCAGCGGGCGCCCGTACAGCGCCGCCAACGGCTGGCGCGGCGCACCTCGCGCTTCACGGCGGCGCAGTGGCTGGGGGGCGGCGTCGGCGTCCTCGTGGTGCTGGTCATCAACGCGATCGGCTTCTGGGTGTGGGCGGAGGGGCGCTCGGCCGCGAGCGGCAAGTTCGCCGCCGGCCTGACCACGTTTATTTATGACAAGCTCGACGGCTTCAAAGCCGTAATGGCGCTGCTGGCGCTGTTGTTCGCCGCCGCGGCCGTGCTGACGATGCGTATGGCGATCATCGACGACCGCCATCTGGCGCCGCGCACCTATCGCAAGCTGCGGCAGTATCATCGCGTCGCCGGCTGGGCGGCGATCTGGATCGCGCTCGCGGTCGGCTTTCTCACCTGCTTCGGCATCTTCGGCTTCGGCACCGGCTCGTGGCGCACCTTCCTGCACTCGCTGCTGGGCACGGCGCTGGTGGCAGTGATCTTCGCCAAGATCGCCGTCGTGCGCTACTACCCGGCGCGGCGGCGCTATCTCTCCTGGCTGGGCCACAGCCTGCTCGGTCTGTTCTTCCTCGTCTTCCTCACCAGTGCCGTCCCGTTCGCGTGGGGCCACATTCACGGCAACTCGGCTCCGAATCCGTACAAAGCAGCGGCTGGGCGCGAGCTGCCCTGAACCTGCACCGGCGCAGCGGGCCGCAGCAAGGGCTGCGGCGGCGTGATGCGTGTGGCACCGGCCGGCCTCGCTCGTTCCGACCCGGCCGCGGCCTTTGCGCTTGGCGGCGATCACGCACGGCCATAGCGACGGCGCTCTGCCGGCCGGCTTCCTTGCCGCCATGATCTCCAGGCTGATCGGGGGTGAGACGCTGCTGGGCGCCGCGACCACGGCGCGCGAATTGCTCGCGAGCGAGCCGAGGCAGGGCGGCACCCTCGCGGCCATCGACGCGGCGCTGGCACTCGCAACATCAGGCGCCACGCCGTCGTCGGCGCTGGTGGAAACGCTGGGCTCCGGTTGGACAGGTGAAGAGGCGCTGGCGATCGCACTCTACTGTGCGGTCATCGCGCGAGACTTCGCGCACGGCGTGCTGCTGGCCATGAATCATAGCGGCGACAGCGACAGCACCGGCTCAATCGCGGGCAACATCCTCGGCGTGTTGCCTGGTGCGGGCTCGATTCCGGCCGCCTGGCTCGCAACTCTGGAGCTGTGTGCGGAGATCGAACGGCTCGCGGCGGACCTCTGGCAGCACTTCGGCGCGGTGGTCAGGCCGGACCGCGCCGCCGACTTCGCGCGCTATCCGGGCAGCTAGAGTCGCTTCGCCTTCCTCCGCCAACGACCAGCAGCGAAGACGAAAGCCAGACGCACCGCGGCCAGACCGGCCGTCTTCCGCGTTTATGTGGGCGGTTCAGGTGGATCGTTCGTGGCAGGCCTCGCCCGCCGGCCGCACGATGGCCCCACGGGATACGCCGCCCCGAACCGCGAAGGACGATGCCATGAGCACGACCCTGACCCTCTCCGAGCCGCTGTCCGCATTGCCGATCGACACGCTCCGCTGCCGCGCCGCCGAGGAAACCCTGCGTTATCGCCGCGGCCAGGCCCACGACGATCGCTTCGCCTTCGAGCTGTTCCGGCGGGCTCTGTGCGAGGGCAGCGAAGCTGCCTGGGCCGCGCTGCTCGGCCTCTACAACGCACAGGTCACGTACTGGTGCGCCCGCGCTCGGATCAGCGACGACGACGTGGAGGAGCTGGCTTCTTCTGCGTGGGCCAAGTTCTGGCGCAGCTTCTCAGCGCAGAAGCTTGAAGAAGCGCCGCAGACCGGTGCGGTGCTGCGCTACCTGAAGCTCTGCGCCAACAGCGTGGCGATCGACGCCGGCCGGCGTCGCACCGCGGCAGAAGTGCTCGGCGAGGATGCCTTGCTGAGCGAGCCCGTTTCGCCGATCGACGGCCTGATCGAGCAGATCGGCCAGCAGTTCCTCTGGCGGGCAATCGAGGGCCACCTGAATACGGCGAACGAGCGCGTGTTCATGCGTCTGGCCTTTCACCAGGGCCTGAGGCCGGCGGAGGTGCAGGCTGCGCGGCCGGACCTGTTTCCGAGCGTGCACGAGGTCTATCGCGTGCGCCACTGCGTGCTGAACCGGCTGCGCCGTTCGCAGGCGCTGCGCCGCTGGCAGGAAGAGGTCGGAACCGGCGCAGTGGCGTCGTGAACTGACAACGCCCAGATCGTCGCAGTGCCGGGCCGGCCAGCGTCCCACGACAGGCATCGGCCGCAGCGCCGCCACCGAAGATGTCCGCCGCTGGTCAGTCCGGGTGAATCAACCGGCGCGGAGGCTGGTGGGGTTTTCCGAACGCGCCATCACGCCTGCTTCGAAGGCGCCGGTCCAAAGGCGCACCGCGAGCAGATCGTCCGGGCAGATACCGAGCGTGGGCCGCTCGATCGCGTAGTCGACGAAGGCGGTGCGCGCGGCCAGGCGAATGCGACGGCAGGCGGATGGGTGTGCGGTCGGCAGTTTGAGGGCGACGCCCAGCGCGGGGCCGCTCGTGTCCGCGAAGCGCCCGCCGGCCAGGCGGCCGTCGTCTTGCAGAGCGCGGCCTGCAAAGGTTCCCTCGAATCGCCGGATGACGCGCTGTGTCTCGTTCATCGCCAGCTCACCCACGGCTAACGACCGCCTTTCGCCTGCGAGCGGTCCGTTCACCGCGAGCATCGAGCCCGGCGCCCGTGCGCGGCATCAGGGTAAGTCCGTAATAAGGCGCATGAGTAACGATTGAGCGACGAAACTGCCATCAGGCGCGCCGTACAGCTCCGCGATCGCCGCGCGCACGCCTGCGTAGGTGTGCCCGTGTCGGTTGGCCGCGCGAACACGGCCCCAATGGCCGTTGCAAGGCGACCCGAGCGGCCGGGCAACCGAGGGCATGCCACAGGAGTAGGATCAGATCGCCAGCAAGGTGGACGTTCCGAGCCCGGTTCGGCAAGAGTCGGGCGCAGCGCGAAGCCCGTCGCCGCGTTGAGTAACCGCCGGAGCGCGTTCTTGCTGGCGGAGGGGCCGTGATGGTGCTGATCCCAATCCTCGTCATTCTCGGAGTCATCGTGGTTGCCGGGCTGATTCTCGCCGCCGCCGGGCACATGCTGGTCAACGTCGGCGGCCAGCAGATCGGACTGGTCGAGCGCAAATACGTCGGCAAGCCGCTGCCGCCCGGTCGCGTCGTCGCTTTGCCCGGCGAGGTCGGCATCCAGGCGCGGGCGCTGCAGCCGGGCCTGAAGCTGCTGCCGCCCTTCCGCTACCGCGTCGCCAAGGGCGACATGATCGTGATCGGCGAGGACGAGGTCGGCCTGGTTGAGGCGATCGACGGCCTGCCACTGGATCCGGGGCGCATTTTCGCCCGGCATGTGGACGGCCACGACTCGTTCCAAGACGGCGAGGCGTTTCTGCGCAACGGCGGCCAGAAAGGCCCGCAGGTCGACGTGCTGCCGCCGGGCAAGTACCGTATCAACACCTATCTCTTCCATGTACGCAACGATCCGGCGGTGCTGGTGCCGCAGGGCCACGTCGGCCTGATCAGCGCCCGCGACGGCGCGCCGATGGCCGCGGGGCGGCTGCTGGCGCAGTCAGTGGTTGGCCACTCGGGCTACCAGAGCGGCCAGACCTTCCTCGATTCCGGTGGCCAGCGCGGGCCGCAGATCGAGCTGCTGTTGCCCGGCCGCTACCGCCTCAACAGCGATCTGTTCACCGTCGAAGTACAGCCCGCAACGATCGTGGCCGCCGGCCAGGTGGGTATGGTCACGGCCAAAGACGGGGCGCCGCTGCCGCCCGGCGAGGTCGTCGCCGCCTCGGTGGAGGGCCACGACGACTTCCAGAACGCCTCGGCCTTCCTGGCGAGCGGCGGTCAGCGCGGCCCGCAGTACGACCTGCTGAAGCCGGGTACCTATTACATCAACCCGATGATGTTTGACGTGAAGCTGGATCTCGTGGCGACGGTCGAGCGCGGCGAGGTCGCCGTGCTTGTCTCCAACGTGGGCAAGCCTTCGGAGACGATGTCTGATGAAGACCGCGAGTCGGTCGGCCAGGAGCGCTACGTGGTGCCCGTGGCCTACCGCGGCATTCAGTCCGAAGTGCTCGGCCCGGGCGTCTACTATTTGAACCGCTGGGCGTACATCGCCTACATCATTCCCACGACCAACATGACGATCGACTGGGCCGACGACGACACCGGCGCCGAGCAGCAGGGCGTCAAGCGGGCGCAGCTCTTCGATCCGCTGGAAGTGATCAGCCACGACGGCTTCGTGATGAAGGTCTCGGTCAAAGTCGTCATTCGCATCCGGCCGGAGCAGGCACCCTACATGGTGGCGAAGATCGGCTCGATCGACAACCTGATCGCGCACGTGATCCATCCGATGATCGACTCCTCGTTCCGCAACCAGGCGTCTTCGACCGAGGCGATGAACTTCATGCAGGATCGCGCCGTCGAGCAGTCGAAGGCGGAGCAACGCACGCGCGAGGAGCTGCTGAAGTACTACGTCGAGTGCGTCTCCGTGCTGATTTCGCGCATCATCCTGCCGGAAGATCTGATGGAGATTCAGGTCAAGCGCGTGATCGCCGCGCAGCAGCAGGCGATGTTCATCGAGCAGCAGAAGTCGGAGCAGCAGCGTATCGCCACGGAGAACACACGCGCCACGGCCGACCGCCAGAAAGACCTTGTCTCGGCGCAGATCGGCGTGCAGGTGGCGGAGCAGACCAGGCAGAAGACGATCATCGAGGCGGAGGGCCGCGCCCGCGCCGTGTCCGTCGAAGGCGAAGCCGAGGGCTCGAAGATCCTCGCGGTCGGCAAAGCCACGGCCGAAGCCTACGACAAGCAGGTGGAAGCCGTCGGTCAGGCGAACCTCTCGGCGATCGAGCTGATGAAGGCGATCGCGGGCGCGGGCCTGAAGATCACGCCGGACATCGTGGTCGGCGGCGGCGTGGACGGCGGCAACGCCATGTTCTCCGCCTTCCTCGCCCAGATCCTCGCCGGCAACCGCGCGCAGCTCGCCCCGCCAGCCAACAACGGCGCGGCGGGAATCGGGGGGCAGCCGGGCACGTAGCCGGCGGCGGTCGGCCCTTATCCTCACCCCCGTCCCCTCTCCTTCTCCCAATCCTGGGAGAAGGAGAGGGGCGATCCCGGGGAGGAAGTTCCGGGGCCGGTACGGTTAACCTTGCTGTTGGGTGAGGTACAGCGTGATCACAACGGTTAACCCGGTGCCGCTGCGGGTCGCTCCACGCGGGATCGCCCCTCGCCCAGGATTGGGAGAGGGGGCGGGGGTGAGGGCCGAACGCCCGCGCCGAGCGATACTGATCGCGGGGAGCCGCGCAGATGCCGCCAGCCGCCTTCGGGCGCTATGAGATCCTCGGCGCACTCGGCCACGGCAGCTTCGCCACGGTCTACCGCGCCCGCGATCCGCTGCTCGACCGGCAGGTGGCGCTCAAAGTGCTGCTGCCGCATCTCTGCGCGGAGACCGAGGACCGCGAGCGCTTTCTGGCGGAGGCTCGGGCGCTCGCGGCGCTGCGCCATCCCAATATCGTCACGGTCTTTGAGGCGGGCGAAGCAGATGACACGCCCTACTTCGCCATGGAGCTGGTCGAAGGGCGCACGCTGGCGAGCCTGATCGCCGATCAGGGCGCCGTTCCGCTCGACCGCGCCCTGCCGCTGCTGCGCGACCTGGCTTCGGCGCTCGATGCGGTGCACGCGGCGGGGCTGGTGCATCGCGACGTCAAAGACAGCAACGTGATGCTGGAGTCTTCCGGCCGCGTGGTGCTGATGGATTTCGGCATCGCGCTGGCCACGAGCCGCGCCCGCCTGACGCAGCTCGGCTATGGTATGGGCACGCCGGAGACGGCGGCGCCGGAGCAGATCCGCGGCGAAGCCGTCGGCCCGCCGGCAGACGTCTACGCGCTCGGCGTGTTGGCCTATCAGCTGTTGAGCGGCCACCTGCCCTTCACTGGCGACGTGGCGCATGTGCTCTATGCCCAGGCGCACCTGCCGCCGCCGCCGCTTTGCGAGGCCAATTCGGCGCTGCCGCCAGCCGTCTGCGCCGCCGTGGAAGCGGCGTTGGCAAAAGACCCGGAACGCCGGCCGCCGAGTGCAGGCGCACTCGTGCGTGCGCTCGGCGCAGAATCGAATGCCATCAATGCACCGCGTGCCGCTCCGTCTGCGACCGACGCGCAGGGCTACAGGCATCTCGACAGAATTGCGATTCCTCGACCCGGCACCGTTTCGACGCAACGCCTGACCCTGGAGCCTCAGCGCGAGCGGCCACGCAACCTCGCTCGCAGCATGCCGTCGCCCGCGTACGCCTGGCCGATCGTCTGGCGCATCACGGGCAACGGCGACGGACACTCAGACCCTTTCCCGCTGCAAGCCGGGCTGACGCTGGCGCGCATCTCGCACCGCGCCCAGCCGCCGTCGCGGTTCTCATTGCGGCTGTTTGATAACCACCTCGATCCGACCGCGACGCTGGTCGACCTGCCGCGAGATACCGTGTACGACGGTATCCGCGCCTGCGCGCCGTCACGCGGTGGGCGCTTTCTGGTTGGAGCGCGGACGTCGGGCGTTTGGTCCGTAGAGTTGACGCAGCCGCCGGACGCAGAGCTGGAAGCGGAGGCGAACACCTTTGCCAGCGGCAACGGAGACGGCGTTGCCTACGCCCGTCTCCGCGCGGGCGAAGTGCGCTTCGCGCTCTCTCACCGGCAGTGGACCAGCGGCCGATTCCGCGTCACGCTGTTAGACCAGACCTGCACCTCCGCCGAAGTGCTGGTAACCGCGGCCGGGTCGTTCACCGGTACGGCCGTGCGCAAGATTCCAGCCTCAGGCGTCTACGTTCTCATCGTCGAGGCCGAGGGCGACTGGAGCGTCAGTGTCTCCTGAGCCGGCACTGCCTCAGAACAGCGCCAGCGGGTTGGCCGGTGAGCCGGTGCCGCCAACCACGCGCAGCGGCGCCACCGTCAGCATGAACTCACAGCGGCCCTCCTCAGCGCAGGCCTCGGCCAGCGGCTGCAGCAGCGAGTTGTCGATCAGCGCCACGCCGAAGGCGAAGATCGCGGCGTGCATCGTCCAGGGAATGCCGTACTCGTTGGGCGAGGCGTCCATCATGTCCCAGCTCAGCACGGCGATGTCGTGCTCGCGCAGGAATTGCAGACACGACGCGTGCAGCCCCGGCGAGGGCACGCCGCCCTTCCACTCCGGATTGGCCGCGTGAAAGGCCTCACGGCCGGAATAGACGCAGAGCGCATCGCCCGGCTCAAGCTTCACGCCCTGCTTCGCGGCGATCTCTTCCAGCTCCCAGCCGTGCACCGGCTTCGCTTCGGTAACGTACGGCTCGCCGCGGAAGCGCGGCACGTCCAGCAGCACGCCGCGCGTGACGATGCCCTCGCGCCACTGGTCGATATCGTTGAGCACGGCGCCGCTCGGTGTCAGCACCTGCTCGACGGTGCGGCCGTTCCAGAGGCCCTTCTCGTCCCAGACGTGGCAGAGCGCATCGACGTGCGTGGTGGCCCAGCCGTGGTACTGAATGCCGTAGTAGTCGACCGCCGCGCCGCCGGAGCCGCGGTTCATCCAGCGGATCCAGTGCTGTGCAGGCGTGGGGTTGTTCGGCGCCGGCGTCTTGGGCCACTCGCGGCTGAGCGAGACGCTGCGACCCGTGCGCACGAGCCTGGCCGCCGCGACGCGCTTCTCCGGCGTGATCAGGTTGATCGCGCCCTTCTGGTCGTCCGCGCCCCAGCGGTTCCAGTTGTTCTTCTCCCGAATCCAGGACATGACCTCGTCTTTGCTGGGAACCGTGCGCTGCATCATCGACGTTCTCCCCCGATGCTTCGCCGGGCGGTATGCGCCCCGCGTCCCTCGCAGCATGGAACGCGGCGGCTCAGGCTGGCAACTGTACGCTGCCATCGGCCGCTAGCGAAAAGCCCGGCGCCCAGGCCACCTCCCAGGGGTAGCCGTCGGGGTCGGCAAAGTAGCCCGAGTAGCCGCCCCACTCGGCGTCCTTCGCCGGCTTGATCAGCGTCGCGCCCGCGGACACCGCCTGCGCCAGCACGGCATCGGCCTCTGCCTTGCTGCCGACGTTGTGCGCGAGCGTGATGCCGCCGAAGCCGCTGCCCGTCTCCGCGAGATTGGCATCGGCGGCGAGCAGATCGCGCGGATAGAGCGCCAGCACCACGCCGCGAGTGCGGAAGAACGCGATCTCGTCTCCACCGGTGCTGGAGCGCGGCCAGCCGAGGCCGTCACCGTAGAAACGAATCGCCCGCGGCAGATCCGCGACGCCAAGCGTGATGATGCTGATGCGCGGTTCCATCGAACACTCCCTTCGCAAGAACGAATGTTCGTAGGTTACCGCGGCGTTCCGTTGCCGCGCAATCCACGCGAGGGTCGGTCAGCGCCGAGCGGCGCTTGCCTCGCGCATCGCGGCGCTGATGCGATCGATCACGGGCAACACCTCGTCCTCGCCTTTCGGCGGCAGCACGAAGATCACGCGATCCGTGCCGGCGTCCGCGTAGGCGCGCAGCGTGTCCGCGTCGGGCGGCACGCCGAAGGCCGTGTAGGAGATCGTCTTCGGGTCGCGGCCCTTCTCGGCGGCGCGGGTGCGGATCTCCTCCATGCCGCGCACCATGCGCGCCGGCGTGATGAAGTTCGGCATCCAGCCCTCGGCCCAGTCCACCACGCGCTGCCGCGCCCAGCGCGAGCCGGCGCCGATCAGCACCGGCGGGTGCGGCTTCTGCGCCGGCTTGGGGTTGACGGCGATCTTCTCGAAGTCCACATGCCTGCCGTGATATTCCGGCTCCTCCTGCGTCCAGATCGCCTTCATCGCCTTGATGCGGTCGGCGGTGATCGCCCAGCGCTTGTCGAAATCGGTGCCGAACAGTTCCGCTTCTTCGCGCAGCCAGCCGGCGCCGATGCCGAAGATGAAGCGGCCGCCCGAGAGATGGTCGAGGCTGGCGATCGTCTTGGCGAGCTGGATCGGCTCGTGCTCGGAGACGAGGCAGATGCCCGTGCCGAGCCTGAGCCGCGTCGTGGCCCGCGCGGCATAGGCAAGCGCCACGAACGGATCGATGATGTGCCAGTACTCTTTGGGCAGCGGCTCGCCCGGCGGATAGGGCGTACGCCGGTCGTAGGGAATCGCCGGGTGTTCCGGCACGAACAGTGACTCGAAGCCGCGGTCCTCGGCGATTGCGGCCAGCCGATCGACCGGGATCGCGTACTCCGTGGCAAAGATCATCAGCGCGTGGTGCATGGCTCCGCTCCCCGGCTGGCGCGTTGGTCGCGCCGTGCCGCCGGTGCATTGTAGCCGATAGGGAATAGGGGTTAGGGAATAGGAAATAGAGGGCGGAGGGCGGAGGGTGCGGGCGCTCATGGGCGAAGCGGCGGGTAGCGCGCTGCACTGGCTGGTGCATGGCGATGCGCTGGCGCAGGCGGTGCTGTGCGTGGCGATCGGGCTTGTGTTGCGCGATCTGCTGGCGATCCGCTTCCGGTACGGGGCGGAGCCGCTTGCCACGCTCTTCCCGCCGATTTCGATCCTCAAGCCGGTGCACGGAACGGAACCGCAGGCGGAAGCGGCGTTTCGTTCGTGGTGCATGCTCGAGTATCCGGCGGGGTGGGAGTTGATCTTCGCCTTCGAGGACGCGGCCGAACCGCTGTACTCGCTCGCCGTTGCCCTGGCCAGCGAGTTCGCCGGACAGGTGCGCTGCGTGCTCTCCGGGCCGAACCCCGACCCAGGCGTGAACGGCAAGTCGCACAACCTGGCGGCCGCGGCTGCCGACGCGCTCCACGACTGGCTGCTGATCTCCGACTCAGATACCCTGGCCGACCGGGACACCCTGCGTCGCTTCGCTGCCGCGATTGACGAGCGGACCGGCGCGGTGTCGGCCACGCCGCAGATCGTCTTCGCCGCGGGGCTGCCGGCGCGGCTGGAGCAGGTGCTCGTCAACAACGTGCTGGCGCCATTCGAGTATGCGTCGGCGCAACTGCGCGGGGCGCACGGCCTCTGGGGCACGCTGATGCTCGTGCGGCGCGAGTGCGTCGACGCGGCCGGAGGCTTCGCCGCTCTCGGCCGCTTCCTCACCGAAGACATCGCGCTTGAGCGGGCGCTGCGGCGGCAGGGCTGGCGTTGTGCGCTGCTGCGCCGGCCGGTGGACGTGCTGGCCGCGCCGCTGAGCTGGGCGGAACTGCTGCGCCACTGGCAGCGCTGGCTGGTGGGGCTGCGCCGCATGAAGCCGGCCGAGTACGCCTGCATGGCCCTGATCCTGCTCGGCTGGCTGCTGCCGCTCGCGGCGCTTGCCTCGCTGCCGCTGCAACGCGACGCCATGCACGAGCGTGCGCGTGCGCTAACCGTGTTCGGACTTGCCGCCGCCGCCTCGCCGCTTTTGACCGGCCGCGCCGGCATCGGCACGCGTGCACGCGCGAGCGGCTACGTGCTGTTACCGCTGTCCATGTCGGCCTTGCTCGCCGCGTATTGCTGGAGCCTGTGCAGCACGACCGTCGTCTGGCGCGGGCGCCGCCTGCGTATCGCCCGCGACGGCCGCATCGTGACGCCGCGGGAGCAAAACGCTCCACAAGGGCAAACGCTGAGGCGCTCGCCCTGATGCTCGCCTGGCCGGCCGCTTCACGCACCGGCATCCGGTTAATCGCGCCGGCCACGGAACACTACACGCCGGATCGCCCCTCGCCCAGGATTGGGAGAGGGGACGGGGGTGAGGGCCGATAGCCGCGCCGCGCTCAGCCCGACGCGGCCGCGGGCGCCGTCGCCGCCACTGCGGGCTGCTCATCAGCCCGCAGTGCAGCGACGGTCAACATCTGGTCGTCCGGCGTCATGCGCGCCTGGTTGCGGCGCGTGTAGAGCAGGGCGATGCCGACGCCCGTCGCGCAGAGCATCGCCATCAACGTCACGGCGAACGGCACGTTGAAGCGCTGCGCCAGAAAGCCGACCAGCGTGGCGCCGATCGGCGTGGTGCCGCCGATCAGCACCTGGTAGAGGCTCATCACCCGTCCCTGCATCTGCGCCGGCGTGACCAGTTGCAGACGCGTCTGGCCCGTCGTCAAGAAGGCGATGCTGCACACACCGAGCGGCACCAGCACCGGGATCGCCAGCCAGACGCGCTGCGAATAGGCGAACGTCAGCAGCAGCAGGCTGAAGCCGGCCACGCTCAGCAGCAGGGCGCGCCGCGCCGGCCGGCCGCGGTAGGCGAGATGCAGCGAGGCGAGCAACGAGCCGGCTCCCATCGCCACGTTGAGCAGGCCGAAGACGATCGAGCCCGCGTGCAGCACGTATTGGTCGAACAGCGGCAGCACGACCGCGAAGTTGTAACCGAAGGTGCCCAGCGCCGCCATCAGCAGCAGCACGAGCGCCACGTCCGGCGTCGTCAGCGAGAAGGAGATGCCCTCCCGCAACTGCGCGAAGATGCCGCCGTGGCTCGCCGGCCGGCCGGCGAACATGCGGTCGGCGCGCAGCAGCAGCAGGCAGACCACGACCGCCAGATAGCTCACCGCGTTGAACAGAAAGCAGCCGGACACGCCGACCACGGCGATGCCGACGCCGGCGATCGCCGGACCTGTGATGCGCGCGGCGGTCATCTGCGTGGCGTTGAGCGCAATCGCGTTGGGCAGGTCGTCGCGGCCGGCCAGCTCGACGGTGAAGGCCTGCGTCGTCGGCGTGTCGATCGCCGTGGCGACGCCGAGGATCGCCGCGAGCAGGTAGATCTCCGGGATCGTGATCCGTCCCGCCGCCGTCAGCAGGCCAAGCACAAGCGCCTGCACGAACAGCGTGAGCTGCGTGGCGAACAGCAGCCGGCGCTTCGGCAGCCGGTCGGCGAAGACGCCGCCCGCGAGCGAGAGGAACAGGATCGGCGCGAACTGCACGGTGGTAATCGTGCCCAGCGCCAGCGGCGAGTTGGTGAGCTTCAGCACCAGCCAGGCCTGAGCGAGCCGCTGCATCCACGTGCCCATCTGCGAGAAGAGCTGCGCGGACCAGAACAGGCGGAAGTTCGGCGTGTTCAGCGCGCGAAAGGCGTCGCGCAGCGGCGGCCGGGAGGCTGCGACGCTCATCGCGGCTCCTGCAATGCAGCGCTGGCGAGCGTGCGTGAGTTCGCCAGTGGCCTCGCGATCGGGAGCCGCCGGCGCTCGCCCATCAGGCCCGTCCGGCGAGTTGGCGGCCCTTCGTCAGCGCGCCGTAGCTGCGGACCGGCGCGGGCATCAAAAAGCGGAAGCCCTGCTCCAGCACACGCTCGACGTTCTTCTCATCAACATGTGGATGGCCGACCGGCACATTGTGGTCCTTGCAGACACTCACGATCTGGCCGATCGCTTCCTGCACCACGGGGTGCTCGTACTGGCGTGGATGGCCGAGTTCCTGCGAGAGATCGCCCTCGCCGATCAGGATCACGCCGATGCCCGGCACCTCTTTGAGGATGCGCGGCAGGTTTTCGATCGCCCGCACCTCCTCGATCATGATGATCGCCAGGATCTCGCCCTGCGGCGCCAGCGGCCAGACATCAGCGCGGGCGTAGTACTCCTGCTGCGTCAGGCCCCAGTAGCGCGCGGCGTTGTTGGGCGCGTCGCCGCGCAGGCCGGGCGGATCGTAGCGTTCCGCATCCGGCGGTCGCGGGTAGCGGCAGGCCGAGACGGCGTTGCGCGCCTCTTCGACCGTGCCCACGTGCGGCCAGACGACGCCGTAGACGCCGAGGTCGAGCACCTGCTTGGCCACCCAGGAGTTCTGTTCGACGCCGTTCGGCGGAATGCGCACGATCGGCGTGACGCGCGGCGCCAGCGTGCCGCTGCTGACGATCTGGCGGCGGTTGAGCATGTATTGCAGGCTGTCGCGCAGGGCGCGGACATCGTAGGGATTGTGCTCCATCTCGAAGACGATGCCGTCGTAGTCGGCCTGCGAGAGGGCGATGGCGCTCTCCACGTCGGGCGGCGTGAAGGTCGTGAACGCGGGCTTGCCCGCCTCCAGCGCCGCGATCACGCCATTGAGCCGCGGGATTTCGCTCATGCCTCGCCCCTTCCGGTGTGCCGCCTTCGGCACCTGCTGGATCTGCGTTCCGCGCGCTGTGTGTCGCGGCGTTGCCGCGACGGGCGCAGTATTCAAAGTCTCCGACGGTTGCGCTGCGCTATGGGCGCCCCTACAATGCGGGGCGGCGTCATTGATCGCCGGTCAGTCGAACGTCGCGCGGCTGTAGAGCCGGCGGGCGTTGCCCTCCAGCAGCTTGTACTCGTCCTCCACGCTGAGGCCGAGCGCCTTGACCATGCCGAGCGTGTCGTCGAAGTATTTGCCCGTCTTGGGGTCGATCACGTTCGCCGTGCCCCACATCTCGGTGGCGAACATCAGGCTGTCGGCGCCGGCGAGGCGCACCATCGTCGCCATCGTCTCCTGCTCGTAGACCGCCATGTCCCAGGTAACCTTTTTGACCGCCGAATCGTAGTCTCTGCCCGCCGCCTCGAACAGCGAGCGGATGCGATTGTGCTGCAAAAGCATCGCGCCGCCGCCGTGCGACATCACCAGCTTCAGCCGCGGGAAGTCGTGGAAGATCCGTTCGGCCGCCCACATGATCTCGAAGGCCGCGGTGTGATGCCAGGCGATGTAATGCGAGCCGTTCATATGAAAGGCGGGGTTGAGCGTGGCGCTGACGTGGATGTGGCCGGGAACATCCAGCTCCTGCAACTTGTCGTAGAGGGGATACCACCATTCGTCCGCAACGGACGGTGTGAACGGCGGCGCACCGCCGGAGATGTCCGGGTTGACGTTGCAGGCGACGAAGCCCTGCTCGTTGACGCGGAACTCCAGCTCGTCGAGCCAGCGCTCGGGCGGCACGCCCGGCGACTGCGGCAACTGGCAGGAGGGCGAGAGCTTGTCCGGGAAGAGCGTGCAGACGCGGTGAATCATGTCGTTGCAGGCCTGCGTCCAGTAGCGGCTGACTTTTTCGCCGCCGAACTGGTGGCCCATCGCGCCGGCCTGCGGCGAGAAGATCAGGCGGTCGATCCCTTTCATCGCCATGTGCGCGATCTGCTTATCTTTGACGGAGGCGACGATCGCCTCGTCGCTGATGCTGCTGGATTTGAACGGTCTGGGCTGATTGCCGCCGCTGATCTGGCCGGCGCGGTAGACGTTCAGCGCCGCCGGCACCGTGGTGTAGTGGTTGTGCACGTCGATGACCGGCACGGCACGCCTCCGGGAGAGTCTGAGAGGCAACGCCGCAAGGCGCGCCACGGCTGTAGTTAACCCCGGCGGGCGGCGCGCGGTCAATCAGGCGGGAGGCGGCCCTCATTCAAAGTCGCCGACGGTTGCGCTGCGCTCTGGCCAAAGTCGCCGACGGTTGCGCTGCGCTCTGGCGCCTGACCCCGTCCTTTCCTCCGATGCATCTGAATACATCGTGGAAACGGGCGACAGGGGCGATCCTGCGTTGAGCGGGCAAGGCGTGTCGGGTGAACCGGCGCGCTGCGAGGCGCGTTGCACGCGCCCCTACCCATCCGATGGTATGAGAGCCACACGCCTCAACGCCCGCCGCGGCGGTACACCGGCTTGCCGCCTTCGAGTTCGGCCAGCGCCTCTTCGAGTTGGCGGCGCTGGCGCTCGGCGTCGCTCAGCGGACCGGCGGCCTCGCCCGTGCCCGGTCCGCCCTCGATCGCCGCCAGCGCCTCGAGGCGAGCGGCGCGTAGATCGTCGGGCACGAAGAGGTAGTAGACCGCCATCCACAGGCTCTTCGCGTGCCAGTAAAACACGACGGGCAACAAGAGGGCCGCGGCGAAGGCGACGAGAATCGCACCGCGCACGCTCAAAGCGCCCCCGGCGACCGCGACGATCGCCGGCAGGATGCCGAAGACGAAGGCGAAGAGGTAGTTCACGATCAGGGCGCCGAGGAAGAAGCCCTCGTCATGCTCGAAGGCGAGGCCGCAGACGCGGCAGCGCTGGTGCACGCACAGCACGCCGCGCACCAGCGTCGCCTTGCCGCAGCTCGGACAACGCAACAGCACTCCACGCCGCAACAGCTTCCGGATTCGCCGCATGCCGCTGCTCCCGCTTCCATTGAACCGCGCGGAAGCCGTTCGTGCCATGCCTGGCTGCGCGTAAGGTCTCGCAGCGAGGGCAGAGAGCGCACGTCTGCCGGCCTCTCGGTGCGCCGGAGAACGGCGCCGCCCCCGCCAGACGCCGAAGCGCCGGGCAGGGGCGGGAGCCGCCGTACGAGGGGGCGCCGGCAGCGTGTCGTCTCCCACCAGTCATAGATGCGCGGGGAGCGGCGTCCTATGACGTTCGCGGGAGGAAGGGCGGCCAGCCTGCGGTACGGCGCCGCGAGTCGAGCAGCCGCTGGTGGCAAGACTCATGCTCACCGGCGGGGCGAATGCCTGCGCTCAGCCGGCAGTATGAGCATCGCCCATGGCGGTCGCGCGGCGCAGGGGCCGTTACCGAATCGTTATCATCACGCGATTGCCTCACCGCTGGCCCATTCGCGTGCAAGTCATGCGTCGCGGCGCCGGGTGTACGCCCGCCTGGCGCCGATACAACGCTGGCCGCGTGCCGGTACCCGCACCGATCCCCGCGACACGCTCTATTCGCATTTCAGGCCGGTGCAGCGGCTCTAGTGGTATTCACGAGCCATTGGGCGGATTCGCGCCCGCTGAGAGGCGTCTCAGCGCGTCGGCGCGATCGCCCGCCACCGCTGTTGTCTTCATACCAACTGCCCGTACCCTTCGAGTACGCCCGCATCGCAGCGGCGTGGTCCGGGGAATGAGGAGACGCCGGGTGCAGCGGTGGAACACAGTTGCGGCCCTCGCGATCGTGGCAGCCGTATCCGTAGCCTGTGGCGGAGCCAAACGCAATGCGGCTTCCGGGAGAGCAACAGGGTCAGCCGGCACGCCGATTGCGGCTGGAACTCCGGCCGTCGCGGCGCTCATTGCCGCCGGGCAGTTGTCCGGCGGCTGGATGCCGGTGTCGGCCGCTCCCATCAGTCTGGGCGATCTGCGCTGCGACGGACAGTCGCTGCTGCGCGAAAGCGGCGCGGCGGCGGAGGCCGCGTTCAGCAAAGGCGACAGCGGGCCGTGGGGCATCGAGCGCATTACCCGGGCAGCGGACGGCGGAAGCCCGGCGTTCTCGCGGCTGGGTACGGTGCTGCGCGGTTGCCGCCGCTTGAGCACGCCGGTTCCGGCCGGCGGCTCAATCGACTGGACGCCGGCGCCGCTGGTCTTCCCGCGTCTGGCCGACGACTCGCTGGCCGAACGGTTGACTGCTGGCAACGCACGCCAGCCCCTCGCGGCTGACCTCGTGTTCTTCCGCCACGGAGACACGGTCGCGCTGGTGGCGCAGATCGCGGCGCCGCCGGGACCGGACACCGCGCTGACGCGGGCATTCGTCCAGCAGGCAGAGGCGAAACTGCTGCACTTCGTGCCATGAGAGAAGGCTGCAAGACCGGCCGTCCGGAGGCCATGTCTCCGCCGCTACTGCCCGCTCTCCATCAGCGATTGCAGAACGGCATCACCACGCTCAGCTTCTTCTAAATAGGCGCGGCCTCGGCAGTGTTTGCAGCGCAGCGCGTTACCCACGCGGCAGGCCATGATCGCCTCGCCCTTCGTCGGCGGCAGCATCCCCTGCCGGCGGTCGTCGAGGATCACCCAGCGCCCGAGCAGACGGGCGCAGGCCATGCAGCGCACGTCGCGCACCAGCATGCCGGCCGCCTCCCGCTCATGGCGCGCCGCCGCCGCAACGGTTTCCCTCTGGCCGCGCGGGCGCCGCGTGTGCAGGTATTCTACGTACGCGTGTCAAGCGCGGATCTGCAGATATGAACAACTGATCGCAGAGCCATTCCCGAACCGCGGCATGCGGTGGTCTGCGCTCAGTGTCGCTTCGTGCCTATACTGGGCATGGCCGGCAGCCAGTCATCACGGCGCCGGTCTTCGGAGAGCTGGCCGAGCAACGTGCTCCGCCGGCGCGGCAAGCCGGCGGGCGGCAGTGCCGGCAAGGTGCCTTCCCATCCGGCAGCAAGGAGGCAGCGATGGGCTACAGCGACATCCTCTACGAAACGAAGGACCGGCTGGCGATCATTACCCTCAACCGGCCGGAGAAGATGAACGCGCTCTCACACCGGCTGCGCTCCGAGGTCTTCGACGCGCTGAAGAGCGCAGAAGCCGACGCCGACGTGCGCGTTGCCATCATCCGCGGCTCCGGGCGTGCCTTCTCCGCCGGCTACGACCTCGGCGGCGCGAACCAGACCGACGACGTGAGCCAGTATCAAGACACCCGCTCCGGCCTGCCCGCCGTCGGTCCGATTCATCCGGGCCAGGGCCAGTGGCCGCAGCACCTGCTCTCCGGCTACTGGCAGATCTGGGAGCTGGCCAAGCCTGTGATCGCCCAGGTGCATGGCTACTGCCTCGCCGGCGGCACCGAGCTGGCGACCTTCTGCGACCTGATGTTCGTCGCCGAAGACGCGATTCTCGGCTATCCGCCGGTGCGCGCGATGACCACGGTGGACATGGTCTACCACCCCTGGCACATGCCGATGCGCAAGGCGCGCGAGCTGCTCTACACCGGCGACTCGATCAGCGGCGAAGAGGCGGTGCGCATCGGCTGGGCGAACCGCGCCTATCCGGCGGATCAGCTCGCGGAAGAGACCGAGCGCTTCGCCGCGCGCATCGCCAACATCGAAAGCGACATGCTGCAAATGTCGAAGCGCGGCTGCAACCGCGCCTACGAGGTGATGGGCATCCGCACGGCGCTGGCCGCCGGCGCCGACATCCAGGCGCTGAGCACGTATCGGCCCAGCGGCAAGATGTTCGGCACGATCCTGCGCGAGAAGGGCCTCAAGGCCGCGCTCGACTGGCGCGACGGCCCGTTCCGCGACTATCGCACGGCGGAGAGCAAGCCGCGGGCGTAGTGGTGAGTGGTGAGTGGTGAAGAGTGATCGTGCTTTGAAGGCATTCCGTACGTCGGCGCCCCATGCAAACCCATACGGCGGCGATCGCGCTGGCGGCGTTTGTGCAGCGAGTGGTCGCCAGACGGCTATCCCCACTCACCATTCACCACTCACTCTTCACCCTCTCCCCTCGTACCTGCGGCCCGGCCTCGACCTCGTGCTCTGCGGCTGCAATCCGGGGCTGTTCTCGGCCGCCGTCGGGCACTACTTCGCGCGGCCGGGCAACGCCTTCTGGCCGCTTTTAGCCGAAGCAGGCATCACGCCGCGCCTGTTTCGTCCGGATGAAGATGCGGCCCTGCTCGACCTCGGCGTCGGGCTGACGGACGTGGTCGCGCGACCTTCCGCCGGCACGGGCGATGTGACCGCGGCCGAATGGCGCGCGGGCGGCGCGGCGCTGGCCGCGCGGCTGCGGCTGTTTCGGCCGGCCGCCGTCTGTTTCGTGGGCGACACGGCTTTTCGCGCCTTCGCGGGACGTCCGCGCGCCTGCTGGGGTCGACAGCCGGAAGACTGGGATAGCATCGTCGTGTTCGTGGTCCCCTCGACGAGCGGCCGCGTCGCCCGGCTTACCGCCGAGCGCCGCGCGGCGTTCATCGAGGTCGGCGGATGGCTGCGGTCGCGGCGCGAATCTGCTACAACGCCTGTGAACGGCGATTCGCCGTAATTCGCGGGTCGGGCACGATGGCGCGGGCGGTCTCCCGACTGCCTGCTGCCCACTGCCCGCGCCGGAGGCTCAACCATGCCCGAGTTTGAGAACCTGACCTACGAGAAGATCGGCGCGAACGAACGCGTCGCGCGGATTACGCTCAACCGGCCGGAGAAGATGAACTCGCTCAGCTTCGAGCTGCTGCAGGAGTTCCGCCGTGCGCTGGAGGAGGCCGAGGACGATCCCGGCGTCAGCGTGATCGTCGTGCGCGGCGCCGGCCGCACCTTCTCCGCCGGCTACGACCTGACACCCGGCCCGCGCCGCCAGTATCCGGCGATGCAAAACAACCAGCGCCGCTCAGTGAGCACGATCCGCACCAACATGGTGCGCGTCTCCGATTTTCAGCTCTACCTGTTCAACATCGCCAAACCGACGATCGCGCAGGTGCACGGCTACGCGATCGCGGGTGGCCTCGAGTTCGCGATGATGCACGACATCGTGATCGCCGCCGAGGACGCGCGCTTCGGCCATCCTGGCGTTCGCGGCCTCGGCACTTCGCGCACCTGCGCGATCCTGCCGCTGGTGATCGGCATGCGCAAGACCTACGAGCTGATGTATACGGGCGACTCGATCGACGCGCGCGAGGCGGCGCGCATCGGCCTGATCAACGCCGCTGTGCCGGCGGACGAGCTGGAGGCGACGACGCTGCGCTGGGCCGAGCGCATCGGCATTCAGACCGGCGACTCGCTGGCGGTGATCAAGCGCTCGATCAACTGCTTCTATGAGGCGATGGGCATCGCCAACGCCGTGCATACGGCCACCGATACCGACGCGATGTACCAGTTCACGGGCCAGGGCTATCTCTGGCAGGAGAAGGTGGCCGACTCAATGAAGAGCGGCGGCGGCCTCAAAGAGGCGCTCGCCTGGCGCGACGGCCCATACGGCGACTACCGCGCCGGAGGGAGCCGGAGGGAATAGAGGTTAGGGAACAGGGAATAGAGGGCGGAGGAATGAGTGTAGGGGCGCATGGCATGCGCCCCTCGCGGCGCAGCCGCGACCCGCAGCGCGCCGTACCGGAGTCGGAACCCGGAGCCCGCGGCCGGCTCCCGTTCACCACTCACTACTCACCATTCCCCATTCACCCCTTTCACGCCCCAGGCCCGCCGTCGAAGTCCAGCAGGCCGGCAAGGTGGTTGGTGTCGTTCCAGCCGCGCATCGCCATGCGCTTCGGGCCGAGCGTGACCTCGGCGAAAGCGCAGGGCTGCGGGCCGAGCAGCGAATCGTGCAGGTCGGCGTAGGCCGCCGGCGGCGCGGCCTCGCCCAGCAGCAGCGTGGCGACGATGAAGCGCAGGATCGTGCCGTGCGTCACCAGCACCGCGCGGCCGGGTGTCGCGGCCTGCTCGTGCAGGAAGTCCACGACCGTGCGCGCCCGTTCGATGATCGTGCGCAGCGAATCCTCGTCTTCGTACGCCCAGTCCGGCTCGCGCGTGTGTTTGGCGAACTCATCCAGATAGTCGGTAATCTCATCGCGGCGCAGACCCCAGAAACGGCTGGGCATGCGACGCTCGGCCAGCCCGGGCAGCAGCTGCACCGGCAGCTCCAGCTCGGCGCCGATGATGCTGGCCGTCTCCAGCGTGCGAGCCACCGGGCTGCTGTAGAGCGCCTCGGCGCTGCCCTCGGCCGTGAGGCGCTTCGCCGCGGCCTCGGCCTGCTGGCGGCCGCGCGCGGACAGCGGCGCCGGCGACCAGCCCTGGATGCGCCCGCCTTCCAGGTTCTCGGTAATGCCGTGTCGCACGAAGACGAAGTCCACGCCTGCCCTCCCGCCGCGGCGGCGGCCACACCCTGCCGCGGGGTAGCATCGCAGCCGGGCCGGCGGGCGTCTACCCGCTCTCGTTCACGCGCTCAACGCGCCGTCGCGTTCGTCATCATCGCCATCGCCTTCGCCGGCCAACTCGGGCAGCTGCTTCGGCAGACAGCTACGACAGAAGCCGGCCGGCGCGCCGTTCAGATGAGCCGCGTCGATGAGGCGGCCAAGCCGCGACTGCGGAAGCAGCGCCCGGCAGCCAACACAGTAGAAGCTGTCCATATACGCAGATGTTCCTCAATAACAGACGGTTTCAAAACCGGCCCGTTGCCCCATTCCTGAGCACTCGATAAATTCTAACCGCCGGTCTTGAAACCAGGTCTAAAGCCGCCTGAACAGCATACCTGTAATGCGCTGCGGCCTCGATGCAGCCAGTGTATACGACCTTGCGAAGAATTTGTTACAAGAACGCGGCTCGATCTGGTGTCGCTGATCAGGCGCTGTGCAACGCATAGCGATGTTATGGTTCTATACTGCACGGCAAGCGCGGCTGAACGACCTGGAGGAAGACTATGCTCACCGTACTGGGAATGGACCACATCGTACTCAACGTGGCCGATGTCGAGCGCAGCATCGCCTTCTACCGCGACGTGCTCGGCCTGGGCATCGAGCGGCTGGAGGAGTGGCGCGCCGGCACGATCGGCTTCCCTTCCGTGCGCCTGAGCGCCGACACCCTGATCGACCTGGTGCAACTGCAAAATTCCGTCGAACGCGAGAGCCGTGTCACCAACCTCAACCACTTCTGCCTGGTGATCGCGGATGAGACACTGGAGCCCGTTGCCGAGCATCTGCGCGGACAGGGCATCGACGTCTATACCGGCCCGGCCCGGCGCTGGGGGGCGCACGGCAACGGCGTCAGCGTCTACTTCCGCGACCCGGACGAGAACGAGATCGAAGTGCGTACCTACGCGCCGATAGCGATGCAGCGGCTGGCCGCGGCGCCGGCGGCAGCGCCTTCTTCTGGCCGCTGACGCCGTCCGTCGCTCGCCGACGCGGCCCGGCTTAGCCTCCAACCCGCTGAAACACGGCAGCCGCGCGACATGCGACGGGCGCGCATTGCCGCCGGCGCAGTGGCGTGAGGCTGCCGACCTGGTGCCACCTGCCGAGAAACTACGTCGGCCGGTCGGGCGCATGCACAGGCGGATGCATCCCAGAAGCCGCGCACACCGTTATCTCCACAGAGACGCAACGCCGCATTCGTGACGCTTACTTTTGGTAACAAGGCTTTAACCAGCTACGGCCAGCGGCGTGATACGGTTCGGGAACGGTCGGGAGGTTCGGCGGTATGGCGGGAACGATGGAACGAACGCGTGTTTCCGCGTGGCAAACGCCGCGTGAAAATGCCCTCACGCGGGCGCTCGGCGCGGGCCTCGTCGCGGGCGGCGCGATCGGTATCGTCGGCACGCTGATCTGCGTGCCGTTGCGGCGCTGGGCCGGCGTCACCGACCGCGCGGTGATCAACGGCTACACGATCGCGGGCGGGGCGCTGGTGCTCTGGCTGCTGGGCGGGCTGCTCTACGGAGCGCTGGCGCGGCGCGGCGGCCGGGCGGCGATCTGGCTGCTGAGCGCGGCGCTTGTGGTCGCGGTCCTCGGCAGCGTGATCTTCGCCGGGCCGGAGCGCGACCTCGCCAACCGGCTGCCGTCGCTCGCCATTCCACTCACGCTGATCGTGGCGCTGGGCGGCGCCGCGCTCTTCCTGGCGATCGTCGGACTGCGGGCGCCGTGGCGACTGGCCGCGCCCGTGGCAGTCGCCGCCGCGATCGCCGTCGGCGTCGCCGTCACCGTGGCCGACCGCGAGCCGAAGGTGCATTTCGCGCTGACGAAGCTGGCCGTGCCGCCCGCGGCCACGCAGGCAGCTCCGGCGCAGGGCGCCGCGCCCGCATCCGGTCAGAATCCGGCAAGCGGCAGCGCCGCCGCGCCGGCAACGCCCGCCCCCGCCTCGCCCGCGGCAGCGGCCGGCCCGCTGCACTTTGCCGTCAACCCGCAGTCGCAGGCCGCGTACACCGTGCACGAGAAGCTGACGCGGCTGCCGGCTCCGAGCGACGCGATCGGCAAGACCAACGCGGTAACAGGCAACTTCTACCTGCAGCCCGGCAAGGGGCTGGCGCCGAACCCGCCCTCGGTGTTGATCGTGGATCTGAGCACACTCACCAGCGACGCGGCGCCGCGCGATCGCTTCATCAAGCAGAACGTCCTGCAAGTCGCGCAGTTCCCCAATGCGACGTTCACGATCGCGAGCATCGACGGCTTCCCGACCTCCTATAAGGAGGGCGATCAGGTCAACGTCTCGATCACGGGCACGATGAACATCCACGGCGTGGACAGGACGCTCACCTGGACGGGCCAGGCGCAGGAGGCCGGCGGCAAGCTCGAAGCCGTCGTCAGCACCGACTTCCAGATGCAGGACTTCGGCATGCAGCCGCCCAGCGTGCCCGTGGTGCAGTCGGTCGATTCGCACGTGCATCTCGACCTGCACCTGTTCGCCGACCAGCAGCCGTCGTAGGCGCGGCCCTCACCCTCACCCCCGTCCCCTCTCCCTCTCCCAATCCTGGGAGAGGGAGAGGGGCGATCCTTGGGAGGGCGTTCCAGAAGGCGTTGCGCTCCCAGGTGATGGCAGATGCCGTTCCGGAACGCCTACGGCGGCGCATCGGGTAACCCGACGACCTCTCGGGCCGCTTCACGCCGGCTCGCCCCTCGCCCAGGATTGGGAGAGGGGAGGGGGTGAGGGCTCGCCTCCCCTCTTCCGTCTGAGCCGCGCCGGACGGAACATTGACGGAGATGGGGAGGACGAAGATGCCCAAACGCGCGGTGCTGGCGTTCAGCGGCGGGCTCGATACGAGCGCGATTCTCACCTGGATGGTCAAAGAGCAGGGCTGGGAGGTCATCACTTTCACCGCCAACCTCGGCCAGCGCGAGTCGGACAGCCTCGCCGTCGCCGCGGAAAAATCGCGCGACATCGGCGCTGCCGCGCACGAGGCGATCGATCTGCGCAAGGAGTTGCTCGAAGAGTTCTTTCTGCCGGCGATGCAAGCGCACGCCAAGCTCGAAGGGCGCTACCTGCTCGGCACCTCGCTCGCCCGCTATCCCACCGCCCGCGCCGCCATGCGCCTGGCGAAGCAGTACGGCGCGACGGTGCTCACACACGGTTCAACGGGCAAGGGCAACGACCAGGTACGCTTCGAGACGACCTGGCTGGTGCTCAACGCCGACCCGCAATACCACATCGACAACCTCGAAGTCTTCGCGCCGTGGAAGGACGACACCTTTCTCGCCCGTTTCGGCAACGGCGGCCGGCAGGTGATGCGCGCCTATCTCGAAGCGATGAACGTGCCTGTACCCTCCGGCGGCTCCGACAAGCCCGACCCCTATAGCCAGGACGAGAACCTGCTGCACATCTCCTCCGAGGGCATGGCGCTTGAACAGCCCGAAGAGTCGCACGTCGACAAGGTCATCTACACGCGGCTGACCGACCCGCGCCGCGCGCCGGACGCGCCGGAGTTCGCAAAAGTCCGGTTCGAGCGCGGCGTGCCCGTGCGGCTCGAAGTGCTGGACGAACGCGGCAACGCCCTGCAGGCCGCGGTGGAAGGCGACCTGGTGCGCGTCTTCACGGCGGCGGACACGCTGGCCGGACGTCACGGCGTCGGCCTGCTCGACATGGTGGAGCACCGTTATGTCGGGTTGAAGTCGCGCGGCGTCTACGAGGCGCCGGGGCACACGTTGCTCGAAGCCGCGCACGCCGACCTCGAAGGGATCGTGCAGGACGGCCCCGTGCTGGACGAGAAGTACGCGCAGGCGCCGCGGCTGGCGCGGCTGATCTACAACGGCGGCTGGTTCTCGCAGGAGCTGCGCCGCTACCTCGCCGCGCTGGCGGAAGACCAGCAGCGGGTGAACGGCTGGTCGCTGGTACGCCTGTACAAGGGCGCGGTGCTGCCGGTGGCGCGCTGGAGCGCGGCCTCGCTCTACGATCCTGGCCTCGTCTCCTTCAACGACATGACCGGCTCTGGCTTCGACCCGCGCAAGGCGCGTGGCTTTATCGACGTGCAGGCGCTGCACATGTGGGCCGCCGAGCGGGCGCGGCACGTCGGTCGGGAATAGGGAACAGGGTATAGGGGAGCACGTTCTAGTACTACAGTGACCATTATCGCCTACGGTGCGGGAGTCACGCTCACGACAGAGGCCGCCACGCCTGCGGCGGCGGCCGTTTTGAGCACGAATAGAGGCCGTTCCCATGAAAGGGTCACTGTAAAACTAG
>Ga0207416_1000516_pt1 | contig 65062 bp, 60 predicted proteins | sample PaiPotPPM11metaG_FD_184107 | JGI IMG/M metagenome (GOLD analysis project Ga0207416, IMG submission 184107) | Iron sulfur acid spring bacterial and archeal communities from Banff, Canada, to study Microbial Dark Matter (Phase II) - Paint Pots PPM... ... | reverse complement strand
AGCCAGACGAACGGCTTCCTCGCGGAACTGCCGCGGATATGGCGGGCGCGACTTTGGCACTGTGGACTCCCCTCTGGGGCTCAGGCCCCTCTAACGATAAGGTGTCCACCAAACCGGGGCAAGTCCACTGGTCATAACCGTCTACCAGCACCGCAAATCCTGGATCGACGACGAGCGCCGCAAGCAACACGGCGGCGCGCTCTCCGGTGCTTGTCCGGAGCTGGACACATGGACCGTCGAACCCGAGGACTACACAGGCGCGTCCGTCCCACATGATCTTCATGCCTGGCGTTAGCGATGGACACGGCGTCATCGTCGCGCCTCCTAGGATGCCGATACCACAGTCGCGTCGGTCAACGGATGTGTGAGATCAGCCGAGAGCACGTGGGTCCACAAGAGATGAAAGAGCGCGGGGCGAATACGCGCGGGGGGCACCCCCGGAAGGCTCACGAGTCCGAAGTGCGTCGGAGCGCGGCAAGCGTCAACAAGACGGGGCGTGAGCTCAGGGTTGTTCATGGAGCGTCGAAAGCCCGCGAGCCACCGCACATTTTGCAGCAGCGTAGCATCCGGCTCGCTGAGGACTTGATAGTCCCACCCAGTAAGGCGAGACGCCTCTCGAGTGGCATCGAACGGCGCACGAACCTTCGGGTCGTGAAGCCTGTGAGACGGTTTCACGTCGATGACCCGCTCGCGTCCATCCGCGAGCCGGAGAAAGAAATCCGGGACATGCGAGCACTTGACCGCGCCGCGCAGAAAATGCAGCCGAAATGGTTGCGCACTCAAGGCCCCCACGTTGGGATCAAAGTCAAAAAGCAAGAGCCGGCTGAGCTCCAACCGGCTTTCGTACGGAACGAATGCCCGCGTGGTGGCATACCAGTACAGTCCGGGCCAATGCTCCTGGCCCCGATAGACGCCGGACCCACGCACCGGCGGATAGTTGTAGAAGGGCAGGCCCGCTGCCTGTGACAACGGCATGCGACGCAGAACGCCATCTCGGTCGAGAAACGATACCGTGAGCGGCTCGCCCACCCCACCAACCCTCTCTTGTCTGACTGGCTAGGTCTACCGAACACTACCGCGCGTTCCGCACCGTGCTCCGAACGTTGCGTGCGCTTGCCGTGCGGGAGATCGAGGGGTTTGAGCTATTGGCGCGCAACAGAGCTATTGAGTATGAGTGACCTCAGCTATCGCACGAGCGGCGCTGCCAACTACGTGCAACACCTGCTGCCAGATTGCTGCCAAGTATGTTGCAACACTGCCAACTATAATGGTTACCTAGACCGCCGCTACTTAATCGAGCCCACGAGCGTAAAGAGCGGCAGGTAGAACGAGATGACGATGAAGCCGACGATCCCGCCCATCACCATGATGAGGGCCGGTTCGAGCACCGACGTGAGGGCCACGACCGCGTACTCGACCTCCGTGTCGTAGAAGTCGGCCACCTTGGACAGCATCGTGTCGAGGGCGCCGGTACGCTCGCCGACCGCCACCATCTGCACCACCATCGGGGGAAAAACACCGCTGGCCTGGAGCGGCGCGGAGATGGTCTCGCCCTCGCGGATGCTGGCGCGGACGGCATCGAGGGCCTTGATCAGCACCACGTTGTTGGTCGCCTTCGACACGACCTCGAGGGCGTGGAGGATGGGCACGCCGCTGTGGATGAGGGTGCCGAGCGTCCGCGAGAAGCGCGCCATCACGACGTTGCGGCTGATCGGCCCGAACAGCGGCATCCGCAGCTTGAACCCGTCGAACCAGTAGCGGCCGTTCGGCGTGCCGATATAGTACCGGAAGCCGTAGAGGGCGACGATGAAGACGAGGAGGAAGATGTACCAGTACCGCTGGCTCACGACGGTAAAGAAGATCAGAAAGCGGGTCGGCAGCGGCAGCGGCACGCCGAGGTCCTGGAACACGGTGACGAACTTCGGCAGGACGAAGAAGACGATGAATCCGACGATGCCGAAGGCCGCGGTGGCGATGAGGATCGGATAGACCATCGCCGACTTGACCTTCTGCCGCAGCGTGAGCTCCTTCTCGAGAAACCCGGAGAGGCGGCCAAGCACCTCGTCGAGGGCCCCACCGGTTTCGCCGGCGCGTACCATGTTGACGAAGAGCTGGTTGAAGGCCTCCGGGTGCCCGGCGAGCGCGTCGGACAGGGGCAGCCCGCCCTCCACCTCGGTGCGGAGTTTGCCGATGATCTCCTTGAGCCGCTGGTTCGTAGTCTGCGCCTGCAGGATCGCGAGGCTCGCGATGATCGTCAGCCCGGCGTTGATCATCGTGGCGAGCTGGCGGGTGAAGACGGTGAGGTCCTTCAGCTTGACCCCGTTGAAGCGCGCCAGCAGGTCCTCGACCTTAGGCGTCGTCGCCCGCCGCTTCAGCGACGTGATGAGGTAGCCCATCTCCTGCAGGCGTGAGATCGCGGCGATCTCGGTATCGCCGTCGACCGCGCCGGTCACCACCGCTCCCGCCCCGTCCCGTCCTACGTACGCGTACGTTGCCACGTTCAAACCCCCCGGGCGCGCTAGGCATCCCCTGTGACGTATACCACGCGCAGCAGTTCCTCGACCGTCGTGACGCCCTCCAGCACCTTCTGCACGCCGTCCTCGCGCAAGAGGCGCATCCCGCCCTCCTGCGCCGCGGTCCGGAGCTGGTCCGCCGACGCGCCGCTGAGCACGAGCCCGCGCAGCCGGTCGGTCATGACCATGAGCTCGAAACAGCCCAACCGTCCGCGGTATCCCGTCATGCGGCAGAAGTCGCAGCCGCGGCCCCGGTACAGGCTGAGGCCGCCGTGCTCCTCGGGGTTGAGCCCGAGCCGGCGCAGCGCGTCTGCGGGCGGCGTGTACGACTCTTTGCAGTGGGGGCAGATCACGCGGATCAGCCGTTGCGCGAGAACGCCGATCAGCGAGCCCGTCACGAGGAACGGCTCGACGCCCATGTCCGCGAGCCGGGTGGCGGCGCCGGGCGCGTCGTTGGTGTGCAGCGTCGTCAGGACGAGGTGTCCGGTCATCGCCGCCTGCACCGCGATCTGGGCGGTCTCGCGGTCGCGGATCTCGCCGATCAGCACGATGTCGGGGTCCTGGCGCAGGATGCTCCGCAGCCCGCCCGCGAACGTCAGCCCCGCCCGGACGTTGACCTGCACCTGATTGACCCGCGCAATCTGGTACTCCACGGGATCCTCGACGCTCACGATGTTGCGCTCCGGCGTGTTGATGCGCTCGAGCGACGTGTACAGCGTCGTCGTCTTGCCGCTGCCGGTCGGCCCCGTGACGATGATCATTCCGTACGGCTTGCTGATCAGGCCCTCCCACGTCGCGAGCAGATCGCTCGGCATGCCGATCCGGCTGAGCGCGGCCTTGGTGCTCGACTGATCGAGGAGGCGGATCACGATCTTCTCGCCGAGCACCGTCGGCAGCGTGCTGACGCGGAGGTCGTACTCCTTCCCCTCGAGCCGCAGGTGAATGTGCCCGTCCTGCGGGAGCCGTCGTTCCGCGATATCGAGGTTGGCCAGGATCTTCACGCGGGAGATCATGGCGGCCTGGATTTGCTTCGGCGGGGCCATGATGTCTTGCAGCAGGCCGTCGACGCGGAACCGCACCTTGACTTCCCGCCGGTGGGGCTCGAGGTGAATGTCGCTTGCCCCCGCGCGAACCGCCTGGTGAATGATCTGGTTGACGACGCGGACGATCGGCGCCTCCTCGACCATCGACCGGAGGCGCTCGACCGTGACCTCTTCGGTGCGGGTCGGGTCGTCGAGGATTTCGGATTCGACCGCCGGCCCTTGCGCCTTGAGCAGCTCCTCGACGTCGGCGACGAGCCCCTGGAACTTGCCCTGCAGCCGGCCCACGTCGTCGGGACTGGCGATGATGATCTCGACGTCAAGCCCGGTCAAGAGGCGAATGTCGTCGATCGCGACCACGTTGGAGGGATCCGGCATCGCGACCACCAGCCGGTCCTGCTTGCGGTCGACCGCGATCACGCCGTGTCGCTGCGCCAGGTACCCGGGGATGAGGCGCGCGACATCGGGGTTGACGCTGTCCTCGGCCAGCTCGGTGTAGGGCAGGCCCCACTGTTGGGCGACGGCCCGCGCGAGCTGCCGTTCGGAGATGACGCCCATCTCCACGAGCACGCGCCCGAGGCGCCCCTTGCTCTGGCGCTGGACTTCCAACGCCTGCCGCAGCTGCTCGATCGTGATGACATTGTGGGACAGCAGGATCTCGCCGATCGGCTCGATGCGCGGCAGCGTAGGCTTGCCGTCGGCCGCCGGCCTCGGCGGGACGCCGGCGCCGGCGCCTGTCGGCGGCGTCGCCGCCGGGCGGCCGGGCTGGCCGTTTGGAGGAACGGCCGCGCCGGGGCCCTGCGAAGGCGTCCCCGGTGGAGCAGCCGGACGTCCGAATGGGCGCATCGACGCCGCGGCGAGATGGTCGATGCCTGCCTCGTGGCTCAGCGTGCCGTGACCGTTGCCGTTCGTCGCGTGCTCAAGGCCGCCGGTCTCGCCGCCATCGGTCTCGACGGACGGCGGCGCCGCCCCGGGGATGACCGGAACGCCGTCGGCCGGCGGCGGAGAAACAGCGCCGCCCAGCCATTTCGGCCAGGTCATGTTGCGGGGAGGACGCTCCACGCCGGAGACCCTGGACCCTTAGCTTCGATCCGTGCGGCCGTGTCCGTTGTGCGACCGTGCGGCGAGCGGTACCGCGCCCGCGCCGGCCGGGGCACCCGCCGCGCGGGGACCGGCCGCGACTCGGGCCGCCTCGCGAGCCGTTCGCCCCGCGTCAGACGGGGGACCGTCCACGGACGTCCGAGCGACGGCCGACCCGGCTTCCACTGCTTCGCTCCCGCCCTGAGACGACGAGCCGGTGGACCCGGACGAACCGTCGGCGAGATCGGGCTGCGCCGCCAGGAACGCTTTGATACCCTGCAGGCTCATCCCCTCCTGGTCGACCAGCCGGCGGATCAAGTGCACCAGCCGCAGATCGCGCGGCGAGTAGAGCCGGTGGCCCCCCTTGCTGCGGGCGGGTTCGAGGAGATGATATTCGGATTCCCAGCTGCGGAGCCGGCGCGCGTCGACCCCGGTCAGCGACGCCACCGTGCGGATCGGATAGATCGGCAGATCGTCCTGCATAATCACCGCCCCCACCTCCTGGATCGTCACGACGCGGCGGCGGACGAGCCTATGCCGGCCGCGCGAAGCGGTTCGGCCAGGTGCCGCAGCGCCGCGGCGAGCAGCCGCGATACGTGCCGTTGAGAGACGCCCAAACGCTGGGCGACTTCGCTCTGGGTCAGGTCCTGGTAGTAGAGGTAATAGATGACTTGGCGTTGGAGATCGGCGAGCCGCTCCATCGCCTGCATGAGCACGATGCGGTCCTCGATCGGCAGCTGGAGCGACACAAACCGTTGGTGCGCGATCATGTCGGGACGGACATCGTGCTCCTCGGTCATGTCCGTCATCGACCGGACCCGCATCTGACTGTGCGCGTCCAGCACCTCGCGCACGCCGGCCTCGCTCATGTTCATGGCCGCCGCGATCTCCGCGAGCGCCGGGGTCCGGCCGAGTTCCTGCTGGAGCCGGCCGACCGCCGCCGTGAGGTCGGCGTAGATCTTGCGCACCCACCGCGGCGCGCGCACCGCCTCGAGCCCGTCGCGAAGGAAGTGGCGGATTTCCCCGGCCACGTGGTGGAACGCGTACGTCTCGAATTTCACGCCCCGCGTCGGGTCAAACGTCGTCACCGCGTGAATGAGGCCGATCGACCCGATCTGCACCATATCCTCGAGCGGCGCCCCGGGCCGCACGTACCGCCGGGCGATCCGGTGGACGAGCGGCAGATAGCGCAGCACCAGGGATTGCTGCAGCGCCCGGTCCTGCGTGCGCCGGTAGGTGTGGAACTGCTCGAGGACCTCCGCGGCCTCGGCCGCCTCGGCCTCCGTGGGCGGTGCTTCCGGCGCATCTTTGGTCCTGGGCCCACGGCGTGAGCCAAACATGCCCTCAGGCCCAACCGGCCGCGGTGCACGAGTCCCCCGCGCGGCGCCCCCCGTCCCGTCTACGATCCGCTCACGCTCCGTCATGTCGCGTCCCATGATCGTGCCCCCTCGCGAATCGTCTTCAGCTCGTCCGGCGTCCGGCCGGGGCGAACCCCCGCAGCCGGAGCCGTAGATCGTTAGGACTCTCCGCGGACTCGAGCGCCGTCTCGACGCTGATGAGCCCGCGCTGGTAGAGATCGAAGAACGAATCGTCGAACGTCTGCATGCCGCCGTCGTGCCCTTCCGACATCGTCTGGCGGAGCTGGACGATCTCCCCCCGCCGGATCAGGTCGCGAACCCGCGGCGTCGCCCGCAAGATCTCGACGCCCGGCACCATCCCGTTGCCGTCCGCGCGGGGGACGAGCCGCTGCGCGACGATCCCGACCAGCGTCGCCGCCAGGCGCAGGTAGATCTCCGCGTGGACCTCCGTCGGAAAGAAATGGAGGATGCGGTCGAGCGCCTGGTTCGCGTTGATCGTGTGCAGCGTGCTCAGGACGAGGTGGCCCGTCTCCGCGAAGTACACGGCCGCCTGGGTGCTCTCCGGGTCGCGCATCTCGCCGATCAGCAGCACGTCGGGCGTCTGCCGCAGCGCCCCGCGCAGCGCGGAGGCGAACGAGTCCGCGTCCGTGCCGATCTCCCGCTGGCTCACGATGCTCTGCCGGTCGCTGTGGAGGTACTCGATCGGGTCCTCGATCGTGATGATGTGGCCGGAGACGGCGCGGTTGCGGTGGTCGATCATCGCGGCGAGCGTCGTGGACTTGCCCGACCCGGCCGGGCCGGTCACCAGCACGAGGCCGCGCGGGGTGAGCGCGAGCTCGGCGATCACCGCGGGGAGCGCGAGCTCCTCGAACGACGGGATGTCCTGCCGGACGCGCCGCGCCACGAGCGCCGTGGTGCCCCGCTGGAGGTAGACATTCACGCGGAAGCGGCCGAGCGAGGGCTCCCAGTAGGCGAAGTCCGCGTGCCCGGCGCGCCGGAGCGCCTCGCGCTGCGTCTCGTTCATGATCCCGGTGAGCAGGGCGTCCAGCGCCTCGGACGACGGCGCCGGGAGTCCCGACGTCTCGACCGCCCCGGCGATCCGGAACATCGGCGGGGTGTCCGCCTTGACGTAGAGGTCGGAGGCGCCGCGGTCGGCGACCGACCGGAAGAGGTCCTCGAGCGTGTAGGGCACGCCGCTCACCGGCCGCCCCCATCGACGGCAGCGGCGGGGCCGACCTGCCGCAGCGGCGCCGCCGCGGGCTTGGCCGCCGTGCCCGCCGTCCCCGCGGCGCCCGCAGCCCGGGCGGGATTGCCCCCGGCGAACGCCTCCCGATCCACCGCCCGGGTGAACGCGTCCTCGGGCGAGATAAGCCCGCGCCGCAAAAGGTCGCGCAGACACTGGTCGAGGCTGGTCATGCCTTCCTTCGCGCCGGTCTCGATCATCGACGGAATCTGGAACGTCTTGCCCTCGCGGATCAGGTTCCGAATCGCAGAGTTGGCGACGAGCATCTCGATCGCCGCGACGCGGCCCCGCGCGTCCACCCGCGGGATCAGGGTCTGCGAGCAGATGCCGATCAGCGCCTCCGACAGCTGGACGCGTATCTGCTCCTGCTGGTGCGGCGGGAAGACGTCGATGACCCGGTTGACCGTCTGCGCGGCGCTGTTGGTGTGCAGGGTCGCCAGGACCAGGTGCCCGGTCTCCGCCGCGGTCAGCGCCATCGCGACGGTTTCGAGATCGCGCATCTCGCCGACCAGGATGACGTCGGGGTCCTCGCGCAGCGCGCTGCGCAGCGCCGCGGAGAAGGATTTGGTGTGCGGGCCGACCTCGCGCTGGTTGATGATGCAGCTCTTGTGCTGGTGCACGAACTCGATGGGGTCCTCGATCGTGATGATGTGGTCCGTCCGCTCCGTATTGATCAGGTCGATCATCGCCGCGAGCGTGGTGGACTTGCCCGACCCCGTCGGCCCGGTCACGAGGACGAGCCCCCGGTCCTTCATCGCCAGCGTCCGCAGGACGGCCGGCATGCCGAGCGCGTCAAGGCTCCTGAGCGCGGTCGGGATCAGCCGGAACACCGCGGCTTCGCCGAGCCGCTGGACGAACACGTTGACGCGGAAACGGCCGACGTTTTGGAGCTCCAATGAAAGGTCGAGATCGTGGGTGTCTTCGAACCGGGCCTTGTGCTCGTCGGTGAGGACGTCGTACAGCATCTCGTGGAGCGATGTGGCGGTGAGCGGTGGATAGTCGAGGCGGACCAGCTTGCCGTGGATGCGAAGCGACGGAGGGGTGCCGACGGTGAGGTGGAGATCCGAGGCCTCGCGCTCCCGTGTCAGGATCAGCAGTTCGGTGATATCCATCTGGCCCCCCGGCCCTATATACGGATCGCCGACCTGCCGGGAAGCTGATGCCGCGGTGCTCCGCGGTATTGTGGGTTCGTGGCTGCGAGTGTGACCGGGGGGAGAGAACGAAAGCACTCCCCGCGGCCACGGGGAGTGTCGAGGTGCCAGCTTTGGCAACCCGGCCGACTTGCCAGCCAACTGCACTGACCAGTCCCGTGGCTTTGCGTCCCCAGATCTCTCTGGGTTTGCCCGTACAAAGCGGTACTATGAAATTGTGTGACTAAGTTAATCACAACCGGAGAAAAAAGTCAATGGCCTTACCAAAGACCTACGCGAAATCGTACTCCTTGGGACCGGGGCCGTGCCGGCCCGGTGAGCTGTGCCTTGCTACCGTGTGCCCCGTGCCGGTCGCTAAGGGAGCCGCCAGATCGCGCGGGCCTGGCCGGGCCGGAAGACGAACACCCGGCCCACCGTCGGGCTGAACTGGCCGGTTGCCGGCACAAACTCGAACTCAAACGCGATCCCCCGGCTGTCGTAGATCAACGTCCGGCTCCTGAGCGGCACCTCGAGCACCGTCTGCGAATCCACATAGGCCGCGATTAGTTGCTGCTCGGTCGATCCGACGCCGACCCGGTCGATTGTTCGGGCATCCGACTCGGCGGTGCCGACGGCCCAGACGGTGTTCGAGGCCGGCGGATAGACCACGAAGATACGCGGCGACGACCAGGATTTCTCGTCCAGCTGCGGGCGGAACGCGAGATCCGTCCCGCTCGGCCTCATGTCCGAGACGATCTGGTCGCCCATCACCCAGATATAATCCGCGAGTTTCCCGTCAAGTGTCCATTGACCGACCCCGAGACCCGGTACCACGATTAGCGGCGGCGCGGTTGGTTGCGCAGCAGGCTGTGTGGTCGTCTGTGCGAGTACACCGACCGGCAGCGCCAGGACCAGGATGAGCGCGATCCGCCAAGTGTTCAGGATGCCCCGCATTGTTGCCCTCCCCCTGTCTGTTGCAGGACCTCCGGCCGCTTCGCGGCCTCCTGCCCGCCCTGTCCGGGCGACTAGCGCAGCAGCGCCTCGATCTGTTTGGTGAGTTCCTGGGCTCCGTCCGGGCCCGTGAAGCCGCCTGTCAGGGCAAACCCGCCAACCCGCCCGTCGGCCCGGATGAAAAACGTCGTCGGCAGTCCGGCGACATGGTACGCCTGCGCCACCTGGCCACGCTCGTCGCGCCCGATGGGATACGTCACGCCACGCGTGGCCAGGAACGTTCGGCTCGCCGACCACGTGTCGGTCGCGCCGTCGATCCCGATCACCACGACCCCGCGCGCCTGGTACTTCCGGTACGCGGCCTCGAGCGCCGGCATCTCCGCCCGGCACGGCGGGCACCAGGAGGCCCAAAAGTTGAGCACGATCGGGTGCCCGCGGAACTGCTCCAACGTAATGATCGCGCCGCTGTACCCGGACGCCGTGAACGCCGGGGCGATCGCGCCGGGATTCGTGCCGACGCGCGCGCCGGGCGCCGTGGTCTGATCGGCGACCTCGCTCGCGGCGGTGTGCATCACCGTCCGAAGCGCCACGGCGCCGAGCGCAACCGCGGACACCACGAGCACCGCGATCACCGCTGGCCGACGTGCGGCCAGCAACCATGTCATCAAAGCCGGGACGGCCGCGCGCGGCACCCCGAGCGGTCTACTGCCCACCGAGGACCACTCCCGTGATCTGCGGTGCACCGAGCGTGGCTCCCGCCGGCACCAGCACAGTCACCGTCTGCCCTGGACGCAGCTGCACGGTTGACGATGTTGGGGCGCCGTTACTCGTGTACGGCACCGTCACCGTGATTTGCTGCACCCACTGCGCGGGGATCGCGCCGGTGTCGGCCACCGACACAAGCGCCTGCACCCTCGGCGGCCCGACCGCCTGGGACGGCGCGCCGAGGTCGATCTTGATGTGGATCTGCCGCTGTGCAAAGTCCGCGTAGGCCGATGCCGGGACGCCCTGCGCGGTCGTCGTCGCGAGCAACGCGCCGGCCCCGGTGGTCACAGACACCTGGTAGCGGATGATGACATCGGCGACCATCGCGGCACGAATCGCAAACGGCGCGCTCCCCCCCGGGGCGAGCGGGCCTTGAATCGTCGTTTTCCCGTCGACCTGGTCGCCGGAGGCGCGGGTGAAATTGGCGGTCACGAGCAACGGGCCGATCGGCACCGCGCCGGTATTGACGACCATCCCGGTGACCGTGATGCCGCCGACGGAGGCCACGTTGACCGCGACATCGCGCAAGGCGGCGGCCGCGGCACCGGGCGAAGACGCCGGTGCGGCACCGGACGACGCGGAGCTCGGGGCACTCGAGCCCGCGGGAGGCAGCGGCGGGCCGCCGGGCACAGCGATCGGTGGCCCCGCAGGCGACACCGGCGAGATCGCGGAATTTGCCCGGGGGCCGAACGGAATCGGCGCCACGACAAAGGTCTCAACGGCGCGTCCCGCGCGGAAGACGAACCCGACCCCCTGGAAGGCGTACACGACCGTCGTGTCCTGCCCGGACCTCGTCGTGACGGAGTTGATGTCCCCCACCAGGCGTGCCGCGTCCGCCGTCGCGGTGCCGACGCCGGCTCCCGCGACCGTGCGGAATTTGGCGGACGTGGTGGCGATCCGGAAGGCGGTCCCTGAGTCGAAGTCAACGACGATGCCGACGCGCGGATACACGCGGCGGGTCGGACCCTGCGGCACGGACGGACCCATCGCGGACGCCGCGGTGCCCACGGTCATGCCGAGCCGGGCCGGGCCGATGGACGCCCCGGGGACGACGCGCGTGGACGCGGGGGCGGCCGACGCGCCCTGAACGGGCGCACAAAGGCCCATGAGCGTAGTCGTCGCCGCGATCGCGACACCCACAGTCCACCCACGCCGCCGCAGGCGGCAGGCACTCCGCATCATGGCCGCTCCTCGTTATGCCCAGACTCGATTTGGCTCAGACGGTTTCGTCGGGCGTCGAGATACCCCTGTAGGATGACGGCCGCGGCCACGCGGTCGCGGGACTGGCGCCGGTCTTCCCGCCGCACGCCGGCTTCAATTAATGTCCGCTCCGCCGCGGCGGTGGACAGCCGCTCGTCCCAGAGCTCGACAGGCACGCCCGCGACGGTCCGCAGCCGCTCGGCAAAGGCCTGGGCCTGCTGCGCCGCCGGGCCGCGTGAGCCGTCCATGTTGCGCGGCCAGCCGACGACGACCAGGGTGACGCCGTGGCGGCGGCAGAGATCCGCCACCCGCTCGGCGGCGCGGCGCTCCCCCGCCGGACTGATGGTCTCGAGGGGCGTGGCGATTGTCGCGGTGGGATCGCTCATCGCGACGCCGATCCGCCGTGTGCCGAGATCGATCGCGAGGATCCGTCCCTGTGGGTCCCCGCCCGTCATTCGCGGCCGGCGGCCGACCCGCTCAGCGCCTCCCGCACGACTGTGCCGAGGTCGGCGAGAACCTCGGCGAGCCGCGCCGGATCGCCGCCGCCGCCCTGCGCGAGTTCAGGGCGTCCGCCCCCCCGCGTCCCCAGCCGCCGGTTCAGCACCTGCAGCACCCGTCGTGCCTCCACGCCACGCGCGACCGCACTGGGGGTTGCCATGACGATCACTTCCATGCGCCCGTTGCCTGTAGATGCGGCCACGAGAACACCGGCAGCGAGGCGGGACCGGAGGCGGTCACCAAACGCGCGGAGCGCCGCCGGATCGGCGCCCGGCAAGGTCACCCCGACCACCGTAATCCCGTCCACATCGGTCGCGTCGTGCAGAATCGCCTCGATATCCGGCCCGGCCGCCGCGACGCCCCGGGCCGTCACGGTGAGCGTGTCTCCCGGCTGAAGCACATAGTCTGCGTCCACGGAACTGGTCTTGCCGTCGTTCGTGACAGTGAAGTCCGAACCGGCCGGTCCGAACCTCCTGGCCCGCTGTCCCGGCTGCACGTCCTCGTACTTCTTGCCATGAGCGTACACAGTGACCGGCTGGGCGCGCGTCTCCGCCCGCTGCTCCGCGGCGGCGCCGGTGACGGCTTCGATGCGCCGGACGCCGGAACCGACCGATCCCTCCTGGACCAGCACGAACCGGCCGATTTCCGCGGTCGAGCGGACGTGGGTGCCACCGCAGAGTTCGCGACTGTAATCGTCCACGCTGACGACGCGGACCTCGTCACCGTACTTCTCGTCGAACAGCGCCATCGCCCCGGTCGCCACCGCCTGCTTGTATGGCATCACCGTGGTCGTCACCGGCAGCGCGGCGCGAATCTGCTCGTTGACGCGGGCCTCGACCTTCGCGCGCTCCTCGGCAGTAAGCGGCCGCGGGTGCGTAAAGTCGAAACGCAGGTGGTCGGGTGCGACCAGCGATCCGGCCTGCCGCACGTGTTCGCCCAGCACCTCCCGCAGTGCCGCGTGCAGCAGATGCGTCGCGGTATGGTTGCGCATGATATCGTGCCGGCGCGGCGCGTCGACCGCGAGGCGCACGCGATCCCCTTCGCGCAGCACGCCGGCCCGGACCCGTCCGCGGTGCACGATCAGATCAGGCACCGGCCGCTGGGTGTCCTCCACATCGATCCCGGCTTCGCGGGACGGGGCGGCCCCGGCTTCGCGGGGGGGTGCGGCGATCGTGCCGGTGTCCCCTACCTGCCCGCCCGACTGCGCGTAAAACGGCGTGAGGTCGCAGACGACCTCGACGGCCTCCCCCTGCCGCGCCTCCGCGGCCCGGTGGCCGTCGACCAGCAGCGCGAGCACGCGGCCCTCGGCCTCGAGCCGGTCGTACCCGACGAACGCCGTCGGACCGACGGCGGCGCGCAGTTCGGCGTATTGTGCGCGGCCGCCAAGGTCCCCGGCCTCGAAGTGGTCACGCCCGGAGTTGCGCGACCGCGCCTTCTGCCGGGCCATCTCCCCGGCGAATCCGGCCTCGTCGATCTCGAGCCCGTGCTCCCGCGCGACGTCCCGGGTCAGATCCGGCGGGAACCCGTAGGTATCGTAAAGGCGGAAGACGTCCGCGCCCGGGATGATGCGCCGCCCGGACCGCTTCACCTCGGCGATCACCTCGTCCAACCGGCCGAGCCCGGCCTCGAGGGTTTGGTCGAACCGGCTCTCCTCCGCGCTGAGGACGCTCTGCACGAACGCCCGCTGCGCGACGAGCTCCGGATAGGCCGATCCCATCACCGCGGTCACGGCGTCCGCCAGATCGCGCAGCACCGGCTTCGCAGCGCCGGCCTGCCGCGCGAACCGCACCGCGCGGCGGATGATCATGCGGAGCACGTACGCCCGGCCTTCGTTTCCGGGGACCACGCCGTCCGCGGTGAGAAACGTCATCGCCCGCCCGTGGTCGGCGAGCACGCGGTAGGCAATGGTATGCCCGGCGCGCTCCTCCGCGCTGTGGCCGAGCACGGCCTGAATGCGGTCAAGGATCGGTAGAAAGAGGTCGGTGTCGTAGTTGCTCGGCACCTGCTGGACGACCGACGTAATGCGTTCGAGACCCATGCCCGTGTCCACGCCCGGCCGCGGCAGCGCTGTGCGGCTGCCGTCCGGCGCCTGCATGTACTGCATGAACACGAGGTTCCAGGCCTCGACCCAGCGATCGCAGTCGTTATCGAGCCGGACGCTGCAGTCCGGGCGTCCGCAGGTGCAGGCGGCGGGACCCCGATCGTAGTGGATCTCACTTGTGGGGCCGCACGGTCCCACGTCCCCCATCATCCAGAAGTTCGTCTTCTCCCCCATCTGCAGCACGCGCTCGGACGGCACGCCGATCTCGGCCCACGCCGCGGCCGCCTCGTCATCGCCCGCCAGCACCGTGAACACGAGCCGGTCGGCCGGCAGCGCGAGCGGCCCGGTCACGAACTCCCACGCGTACCGGATCGCCTCGCGCTTGAAGTAATCCCCGAAGCTGAAGTTGCCGAGCATCTCAAAGAAGGTGTGATGCCGCGGCGAGGGCCCGACGTTCTCGAGGTCGTTGTGCTTGCCGCTCACGCGCATGCACTTCTGCGCGGAGGTCGCGCGCCGGTACGGCCGGGTCTCGAGGCCGAGGAACACGTCCTTGAACGGCACCATGCCGGCGTTGGTGAAGAGCAGCGTGGGATCGCCGGCCGGTACGAGCGACGCGCTCGGCACGCGCGTGTGTCCGCGTTCCTCGAAGTAGCGAAGGAACGCCTCGCGAATCTCCGCCCCGGTCACGGCCGGGCGTCCGCCGGATCGGCGGCCGCGGCGAGCACGCGCTCCGCCTCGGCCACCGCGCCTTCGATCCCGTCGGCGGCGCGATCGATCAGGTCCGCGGTAATGACGAGCGGCGGCTCGATCCGGATCACTTCGGGCTTGTTGAGGGTGTAGAACGTGATCACGCCGCGGTGACCGGCCTCCGCGGAGACCAGCAGCGCGTAATCGCTGTGGGTGAACTCCAGGCCGATCATGAGCCCCCGGCCGCGGACGTCCCGCACAATCGCGGGGTGGCGCGCCTGTATCGCGCGCAGGCGGTCCATGAACCGCGCCCCCAGCGTCTCCGCGTGATCGGCCAGCCGCTCCTCCACCAGCACGTCGAGCGTGGCGATCGCCGCCCGGCAGGCGAGCGGATTCCCGCCGAACGTCGAGGTGTGCAGGTACGGATCGCGCCGGAATTCTTCCCACAGCCGCGGCCGCGCGATGAACGCCCCGATCGGAATGACGCCGCCGCCGAGGGCCTTCGCGAGGGTCATGATGTCCGGGGTAACCCCCTCGTGCTCCACGCAGAACAGCCGGCCGGTCCGGCCGAGCCCGGTCTGGATCTCGTCGGCGATCAGCAGCACCCCGCGGCGGTCGCAGAGGTCCCGCACCGCCGAGAGGTACCCGGGCGGCGGCACGATCACCCCGGCTTCGCCCTGGATCGGCTCGAGGATCACCGCGGCGGTGTCGGGGCCGATAGCGCGGTCGATCGCGGCGACGTCGCCGAACGGCACGTGCGTGAACCCGGGCACGAGCGGCTCAAACGGCCGGCGGTAGTGCTCACGGCCGGTCGCCGACAGCGCGCCAAAGGTCTTGCCGTGAAACGCGTCGCGCATCGCGACGATGCCGGGCTTCCCCGTCGCCAGGCGCGCCAGTTTGAGCGCGCCCTCGACGGCCTCCGCGCCGCTGTTGCAGAAGAACGAATACTGCAGGTCGCCGGGCGTGATCTGGCCGAGCCGCTCGGCGAGCTCGGCCTGCGGCGCGCTCGGCATCGTCCGCACGGACATGGGAATCCGGTCGAGCTGCTCGCGCACCGCGGCCAGCACGCGCGGATGGCGGTGGCCGATGTTGAAGATCGCGGGGCCGCAGGCGCAGTCGATGTAGGCCCGGCCGTGCGCGTCCCAGACGAAGCAGCCTTCGGCTTCCCACTCGATCGTGTCGCTGCCGCCGAAGCGGTAAAGGCGGGCGAGGCCGGGGTTGATGTAGCGCTGATAGCGCTCGAGGGTCTCCTGAATGAGACGGTCCCGCGCCTCGCCGGCCGGCAGACCGCGGGCGACGGCGGCCGCGGGAGGCGCCGGGTCCGGGCGGTCGGGCATCAGGCCGTCACGCCGGGCCGCCCGGCGCAGGCCCCGGCGTCGCGACGGCCTGCTCGAGCGCGACGCGGGCGCGCTGGACCACCTGGCGCGTCTCTTTGTACTTGATGCGGTCGAGGGCCTCGGGGATCGTCACCCATTCGCACCGGACGAAGCCCTCTTCGCGCTGCGGTTGCGGTTCCTCGCCGCCGAGGAATTCCATGAGGTAGTAATGGACGGTTTTGTCGTAGTACGTGTCCTCGGCCTTCCAGAAGAACATGTAGTGTTCCTCGCCGAGGTCGGCCACGATGCGCACGTTGTGCAGTCCGGTCTCCTCCGCCACCTCGCGCAGCGCCACGCCGTCGGGCGTCTCGCCGCGCTCGATGGTCCCCTTGGGAAGCATCCACTTACCGGTCTCGTGCTGGAGAAGCAGGATGCGGACGTCGCCGCCGTCCCGCCCCGCGAAGCCGGGGGCGCCCGGCGGTTCCCCGGCCGGAGACGCCGCCACGCCGGACGGCCGGACGAAGACGACCCCGCCCGCGCTCTGGGCGCGCTTCATTTTGCGGTGCGACTCTCGCGCCATACGCCTCCCTGTACGTCCACGTCGCGCGGCCCGCGGATCACCGAGGCGTAGCCGACCCCAAGCATTCGCCGGACGTATTGGCTCGCGCCGTCGGCCCGATTGCGACTTCTTGCGGGCCCAGGCGTCGCCGTGGGAGCGGAGCGGGCGCTTAGTGGCGCTTGTTGCGCCGGGCGGCGCGCCGGCGGCGCTTCTGGCTGGGCTTCTCGTAGTGTTCGTGCCGCTTCGCGTCGGTGAGGATGCCGGACCGTTTCACCTGGCGCTTGAACCGCCGGAGCGCGGCGTCGAGCGTCTCATCCTTGCCGATTCGTACTTCGGTCACCGGTCCACCCCCAGCGCATCTCTGAGCCAACGGCGTGAGCCACGACGAGCGTGACGATAGCAACATTATACATAACGGTCGACGCGAGGAGCAACCGAAGTCCCGTCTGGCGCGGGACGAAACGGCCCCGTCGTGCGCGGGGCGTCCTGGCGAGTGCCCGGCGAAGCCTACTGCGTTGCCTGCGCGGCCGGGACGCGCGTCACGGTGACGCTGCGGACGACCAAGTTCTCCTTCTTGTCCGCGGCACCGTTGACGGCGAAATCCCATCCCCAGGTCTTGCTGAACGACGCGTCGGAGATCTTGATCGTGTAACTCGCCCACCCGTCGCCCTGGTCGACCCACTGCCATGGCGAGAAGCGGTATCCGGACATAGAGTCGTACATGAGATTGAAGCCGACGCGCTGGGGTCCGCCGGCGCGGTGGACCTCAACGGTGATCAGATAGTCGTACCGGCCGTCCACGAAGTACGCGTACGAATCGTCGATCGTGAAGTAGACGTACACCGCGTCCTTCATCTGGTCCGTCCGCACCGCGGCGACGCCGTCGACCGTGACCGGTACGACCGCGCCCGACGGGAGGGTCCGCAGGCGCTCGTTGTACAGCCCGCGCTCCACGTTCGCCGTCCCGAGTGCCGCCGACACGCTGTCGGCGCGCGAGAAGTCCCGCGCCGGATCCCGCGGGATGCGGACGGGACCGGCGGCGAGCGTCTTGGCAGCCTCGTCGAGGACGGAGGCCGCCGGCGTGGTGACGAACACCGGGTCCGGACCCACCGGCACCATCCCGGCCTGGGCGGGTGGGACCTGTTGGCCATCGGCGGTGGTCGCGACGGCCGCCGCGGTGGTGGCGAGCGGGACCGTCCGGGCCGGGCCGTCCGTCCAGAGGACGGCGGTGCGGGCCTGACTGCCCGCAAAGACGAAGGCGTAGACACCGGGACCGCGGTCCAGCGGTCCGACGAACGCCGCGTCGCCGACCGCCCGGAACACCGTCACCACCGCCGGGGTCAATGCCTGCCAGAACTCACGGGTGACGCCCATCGCCAGCGCGGTCGCGGCCATTTGCACCGGCTGCGGCCAATCCGTGCGCGCGGCGAGCCAGATCTCATGCCGGGCGTCCGCGATCTTGCGGTTCCGCAGTGTGCCGAGCGCCTCGAGCAGATCGCCGGCGGCGCGCGCGCGTGGATACACCATCAGCGCGTCGAAGTCGTCGCCCGCCCGGCGAAAGAGCAGCTTCGTGAACGGCAGATCGAGGCCGACCGGGGTCGAGGCCACGACGAGCGCGGCACGGTCCGCCTGCCGGATTTCCGTTCGGGCGGCGTGCAGCATGTCGAGATAGTCACGGGTGGTGCCCCGGAACGTCGCGAACTCGAGCGGGGGCTCGACCTGCCATGCCGCGACCCGGCCGTGATACCGGGCGGCGATCGCCCGGACGAACGTCGACCAGTCGGCGATCGACCGTGGCGGTTCGTGACTCCAGACCGGCTCGGCCGTATCGGGCGTCAGCGCGGCCCACTTCGGGGTGCGCTGGATCGTGATGAGAATGTGCTCGCCGGCGGCGCGCTGCACCGCGTCGTCCAGCAGGGCCCACGCGAACTTGCCGCGCGCGGGTTCGAGGGTGTCCCAGTTCACCGTCATATGGACCCAGCCGGCCCCGACCGTGGATACCGTGGACGACTGCACCTGGGCGCCGAGGGGGTTCGCGGGCCAGGCGAGGTCAATCCCGAACCGGTCGCTCGCCTTCGCCCCGGGGGGGGCGGCGGCTCCCGGCGCCGGGGTTGACGGCGCGGGCGGGGCGGTTTGCGCCAGAGCCGGCGTGGTCCCGATCGTAGTGCCGAATCCCGCCGGAAGTCCGAACAGTACTGCGACGACTGCTGCGATCAATGTGCGTGCCGGCATACGTCTCTCCTCGCCCCGTTCGAAGATCCGACAGCTTCAGTTTACTATACCCTGATCATGAGCGCTCCGGTCCTCCGCGGCGTTCCCGGAGGAGCGCGCTCGTCCGGTTTGGAATATGGAGGGCCATGTGGCAGCCCCCCAAGGCGCTCACGCTCGTCGCCGGCCACGGCGAGGGTGGGAGCGAGCTGAACGCGTTCGATCGGGCCCTCCGCGATGCCGGCGTCGCCGATCTCAACTTCCTTCGGGTGACGAGCATCGTTCCACCGGGCGCGCGCATCATCGAGCTCCCGGCGTATCCGCCGGGCATCCTGATGCCGGCCGTCTTTGCCCGGATCGCGAGCACGCGGCCGGGCGACGTCATCACCGCCGCGCTCGGGGTCGGGTTGTCGCGCGAGCATCACGGGGTCATCATGGAGTACGCCGGGCACGAGAGCCGCGCGGACGCGGAACGAACCGCCAGACAGATGGTGGTGGAAGGGTTCGCGATGCGCGGCCTGCAGTTGGACGAGGTGTTTGTCGTCGCCGCGGAACACCGGGTCGAGCGGGCGGGCTCGGCGGTCGCCGTGGCCCTCTTCTGGCCGACGGCCACGGGCCTGGAGCACGGGCCGGCGGGTTCCGCCGGGCGCCCGCGATGAAAGGCGCCTGGCTCGTCGACCAGGGCAGCCCCGACATCACATCCGCGTTTCGCGTGACACGCCTCGTCCACGAGGAGCAGACCCCCTACCAGCACCTCGAGATCTACGAGAGTCCGGTCTTCGGCCGGATGCTGGTGTTGGACGGTGCCGTGCAGACGACCGAGCGCGAGGAGTTCATCTATCACGAGATGCTCGCGCATCCGGCCCTCTGCACCCACCCCGCGCCGCGGCGGGTGCTCATCATCGGCGGCGGTGACGGCGGGGCCCTGGAAGAGGCGTTGAAGCATCCACTCGAGCGCGCCACGCTGGTCGAGATCGACGAGGCGGTGGTCCGGACCAGCCGCGAGTACCTCGGCGGCGTGGCGGGGCGCGCCTTTGAAGACCCGCGCGCCAGGCTCGTAATCGGCGACGGCATCGCGTACGCCGGGGAGACCGCGGAGCGCTTCGATGTGGTGCTGGTGGACTCGACCGACCCGCAGGGCCCGGCGGTCGGCCTGTTCAGCCCGGACTTCTATGGAACGATCGCGCGCCGGCTGTCCCGGGATGGAATGTTGGTCGTGCAATCCGGCTCCGCGATCTACCAGCGGGACCTGATCCAGTCCGTCCGGCGCACGCTGCGGCCGTTCTTTCCGGTCGTGCGCACCTACGTCGCCGCGGTCGTGGAGTACCCCGCCACGCTGTGGTCGTTCACGGTCGGTTCGCTGGGGCCGGATCCGCTGGCGGTCTCGCCCGAGACGATCGCAGCGCGCACCGAGGGGTTCGGCCTCAGGTACTACACGCCGGTGGGCCACCAGGCCGCGTTCGCGCCGCCGCCGTTTCTGCGGGACGCGACCGAGTCGGAGACGTGAGCCGGCGGCGGTGAGCTTTCTCGGCGCGAGGCCGCCGGGCGCGGTGCCGCCCGGCGGCCTCGCGTTGTACGGCATCCCCTACGACACGACGGCCTCGTTTAGGCGCGGCAGCCGCTTCGGGCCGGACGCCATCCGCTGGGCCTCCAACAGCATCGAGACGTACAGCCCCGCCCTCGATCGCGATCTCGACACCGTGCCATTCGTCGACGGCGGCAACCTCGCCGTGGACGGCCTCGATCCGGAGGCGATGGTGCGCGCCGTGCGCCGGCAGCTCCCACCCTGCGTGCCGTTCGTGCTCGGCGGCGAGCATACGGTCACGCTCGGCGCGGTCCAGGCGCTGACGCCGCGTCATCCCGACCTCGCCGTGATCCAGTGGGACGCCCACACTGATCTCCGCGACGAATACGAGAGCCGCCGGATCGCCCATGCGACCGTGATGCGCCGTCTGCTCGATGGCGGGGTGTCGCTCGCGCAGCTCGGCATCCGCGCCGGGACGCGCGAGGAGTTTGCCCTGGCCCGCGCGCGCTGCCTCTGCTGCGACCCGGGCGTCGCGGTACCGCCGGACGTGCTCGACCGCCTCGCCGGGCGGCCGCTCTATCTCACGGTCGACATCGACGTCCTCGATCCGAGCGAGGCGCCCGGCACCGGCAACCCGGAGCCGATGGGCGCCACCTACCGCGGCCTCTTCGATGCGCTGCGAAGCCTCGCGTCGCACCGGGTCGTCGGCATGGACGTGGTCGAAGTCGCGCCGCCCTGCGATCCCAGCGGGCGCACTGCGGTGCTGGCCGCGTCCCTCGTGCGGGAGATGATCCTGCTCTTCGCGCCGACCGACCTGCCCGCCGACGGCCTACGGCGTTAGCCAGGACGTCCCGGCGGGCCAGCCCGCTCGCTCTCCCAGGCGGTCCTCCCAAATCTACGTACCTCTCCTAATTGAGCGGCAGCGCGGAGGACGCTACGATAATCAGAATGGTGCGCCGTCTCATCGTCAACGCGGATGACTTCGGCCTCAGCAAGGGCGTGAACCGCGGCATCATCGCCGCGCACGAAGACGGGATCGTGACGTCCACCAGCCTGCTCGTCCGCGCCAGCGCCTCCGGTGCCGCGGCGGCCTATGGCCGGACGCATCCCCGCCTGAGCGTCGGCCTGCATGTCGATCTCGGCGAATGGGTGTACCGGGACGGCGAGTGGGTCCTCCGGTACGAGGTCGTTCCCCTCGACGACGAGGCGGCGGTGAGCGCGGAAGTGAACGCGCAGCTGGGGGCGTTCCGCCGGCTCCTCGGCCGCGACCCCACCCACCTCGATTCCCATCAACACGTGCACCGCGACGAGCCGGCCCGCAGCATTCTCGAGCGTCTCGGCCGCGCGCTCTCGGTGCCGGTTCGCGGTCAATCACCCTCGATTCAGTACTGCGGCGCGTTCTACGGACAGACGGACGAGGGCGAGCCGCTGCCGGACGCACTCGAGGTAGAGTCCCTTCTCACCATCCTTCGAGAGTTGCCCGCCGGGGTGACCGAACTGGCCTGCCACCCGGGTGACGGCGACGACCCGGACTCCGCCTACGGGCGGGAGCGGGCCTGCGAGGTTCGGACGCTGTGCGATCCACGGATCCGCGCCGCGATCATCGATCTCGGGATCCAGCTTCTGCCGTTCGGTTCGGCGACCGCCTCCGCCACTTAGAACACTCTAGCCACCCTCGTCCTGTTCGGTATTGACTGCGAACATATGTTCGCTATCATAAAGTGACCATGTTTCCCGAGCGCCAGATCTCTGAAATCACGGTCAAGTCGGTCCTCAATCCCGTCAAAGGGATGCCTTTCCGCTGGTCCATCAATCCCTACCGAGGCTGTGCCCACGGCTGCGTGTTCTGCCAATCGGGCGACACCCCGATTCTCATGGCAGATGGGACAACAAAGCGGCTTGACGCGCTTCGTGAAGACGACGAAATCATAGGGACGGTGCGCCGGCAGCGATACCGTTACTATGCCGTAACCACGGTGCTGGCATGTTGGAGCACCGAGAAGCCGGCCTTCCTCGTCACTCTTCAAGATGGGACGGAGCTCGTTGCCAGCGGCGATCATCGGTTCTTGAGTGACAGAGGCTGGAAGTTCGTGACCGGTACTGACCAAGGCGCCATGAGACGCCCACACCTGACACTGAACAATACGCTACTCGGAACCGGCGCGTTCGCCGCCCCTCCAACGAAGAACGAGGAGTACGAACGCGGCTACCTGTGCGGCATGATACGAGGCGATGGTTTGACACACTTTGCGGTGCCCACACAGTCCTTTAGCTTTCAGCAGGCCAAAGGAAACTGGCGAGCCGCGACCGCGATCCGCACGCAAGCACGCCGCCACGTCGAAGCCGTCCAGAGAATCATAGCTTGGCCTGCAGAGCCGTCGTCAGAATGGTGCCAAGGATTCTTAGCCGGGATCTTCGACGCGGAAGGTAGGTGGTCGGGAGGCATCTTGCGTATCTCTAACACCGAATCAACAATCATCGACTGTATCGTTCATTGTTTGAAGCGGTTCCGTTTTGTCTTTGCTCTCGAACACCGGACACCAGATAGAGCTAGGCCGATCACCTGTGTCCGGGTTCTTGGCGGTCTCCGCGAGCATCTGCGTTTCTTCCACTCCTTTGACCCTGTCATTTCGAGAAAACGCGCCCTAAGCGGCCAGGCGCTGAAAAACAAACGCCTACCCGTCGTTTCGATTCGGCCGCTCGGCGTTCGCCGACTCTTCGACATCACCACCGGCACGGGTGACTTCATCGCCAACGGCATCGTCAGCCACAATTGCTATGCCCGCCGGACACATTGGTTTCTGGACGAGGACGGCGTACAGGACTGGTCTTCTAAGATCTTCGTGAAGGTCAATGCTCCAGAGGTTCTACGTTCCGAGTTGCGGCGACGCAGCTGGAAGCATGAGGAAGTCGCGCTTGGAACAGCGACAGATCCTTACCAGGCTATCGAACGCAAGTACAAAGTGACCCGCCGCATTCTTGAGGCGCTCTGCGAGTCCCGCACACCGGTTAGCATCGTGACGCGTTCTCCCATGATCCTTCGGGATATCGACGTGCTGACCGAGCTCGCCCGCCGCGGCGGTGTGACAGTATGCGTGAGCGTCGCCACGACCGACCCTCGCGTGGCGCGCGAGATCGAACCGACCGTGGCGCTCCCGGCACAGCGGCTTCGGGCGATACAACGTTTGTCGGAAGCCGGCATCCGTGTCGGCGTCATCCTCGCGCCCATCTTGCCGGGCCTGACTGACGACCCAGCGAGTCTTGACGCTGTTGTGCAGGCGGCCCGCGATCACGGCGCTCATTTTGTAAGCCATAACACCCTGCATCTTGGGGATGTAACCCGCGACGCGTACTTCAAGTTCCTTGGAGAGCGCCACCCCGCACTCGTCCCGCGCTATCTCCGCATGTATCGCGGCAAGTATGCGCCGGACGCGTACCGGGCGGACGTTAGCGAAATCGTGGAGGCATCCAAGAAACAGCACGGCATCCAGGCCCGGCGGCACCTGACCCCGCCGCCGGAACCCTCGCAGCTACCGTTGTTCGCGGGTGGGCGCTCGCCCGGTATCTAGTGTCCTGAGTTAGAAATATGTTCCATTGTTCCTGGTCCCGTGGTATGGTGGGAGAAACTCCCCCGGAGGCGCTCCCCATGCCACGTGGTCGCGCATTGGCTGCCCTGGCGGTGACCGATGAGGAACGGGAAACGCTGGAGCGGTGGCTCCGCCGCCGGAAGACCGCCCGCGCGTTGGCCCAACGCGCCTCGCTGGTGTTGGCCGCGGCCGATGGCTTGTCCAATCAGGACGTCGCGGCCAGATTCCGCGTGACACCCTGGACGGTCGGTAAGTGGCGCCGACGGTTTCTGGCCCGCCGGCTGGACGGCTTGCTGGACGAGCCGCGCCCGGGGGCGCCCCGCACCATCCGGGATAAGGATGTCGAGCGCGTGGTGACCCTGACCCTGGAAAGCACACCGCGGGACGCGACCCACTGGAGCACGCGCTCGATGGCGCAGCGCGCGGGGATGAGCCAGAGCGCCGTGAGCCGGATTTGGCGGGCCTTCGCGTTGCAGCCGCACCGAAGTGAAACCTTCAAGCTCTCCCGCGATCCGCTGTTTATCGAAAAAGTCCGCGACATTGTCGGGTTGTATCTGCACCCGCCGGAGAAGGCCCTGGTCCTGTGCGTGGATGAGAAAAGCCAGATCCAAGCGCTGGACCGCACGCAGCCGCTGTTGCCGATGCGGCCGGGGCAGATCGAACGGCGGACGCACGACTACATGCGTCACGGCACCACGTCCTTGTTCGCCGCACTGGAAGTCAAAACGGGCGAGGTGCTGGGCCAGTGTCATCGGCGACACCGCGCCGTGGAGTTCCGGACGTTCCTCCGCCATATCGACGCCAACGTCCCGCATGACTTGGATGTCCACCTGATCATGGATAACTATGGGACCCACAAGACGCCCCTCATCCGGCGCTGGCTGGTCCGGCACCCACGTTTCCATGTGCACTTTACGCCGACAAGCGCCACGTGGCTCAATCTGGTCGAGCGCTTCTTCGCTGCCATCACCGAAAAACAGATCCGGCGCGGCGTGCACCGCAGCACCCGGGAACTCGAGACCGCGATCTACGGCTACATCGAGCATCAGAACCAAGCTCCACGACCGTTTATCTGGACCAAGACCGCCGATCAAATCCTGGCGAGCATCGCCAGATTTTGTGAGCGAACTCTTGACTCAGGACACTAGCGGGCAGTGACGTCTATGGGACACTGGCACGGCGATTGCCCGCAGCGGGGACAGCCCCGCGCGTAGCGGGCGGCGGCGCGATCGAGGTCGACCTCGCAAAGCACCGCCACGCTCAGGGTCCAAGCCAGCACATCGGAGAGCTCAGACGCAAGCGCGGCGCGATCCCCGCCCCGGATCGCCTTGGCGACTTCGCCGATCTCCTCGACGAGGCGCCGGAACGTACCGTCGACTCCGCGCGAACGGTCCCGATTTTTGAATGTCGCGGCGATCTGTGCCTGCAGGGCGCCGAGATCCATGTTCCGGCGCGTCACTCATCATCATCGTCGTCGTCGTCGTCCTTTTCCTTCACCTTGCGCTCCATGATAACCGCGTTCGCGGTCGTCCCGGAGATCTTGAAGCCGTCCCTGGCAGCCTTGTTTAGTTCTTCCTGGGCCGACTTGGCGTGATCCGCGATCCAGACCACCCGGTACTCCACGCTCTTCTTCGCCATGACTCCCCTCCTCAGCCGGCCGACTCGGCGGCCGGCCACCATGACATAAAAGCCGCGCGCACGGGCGACACGCCCTCTCTACGCGCGGGCTGCATCGCCAGTATAGCGTGCGGTCAGCGGACGGCGACGACGCGCGCGGCGAGGCCGACCGGCGTTTTCCCGGCGAAGATCTGGAGGCCGTACACCGTCACAGGATGTCCCACCGCCATCTGCGCGATCCACAGCCGGGACGTGCCCCGGACGAAATAGGTCTGCGCGGAGGTGCACACCATCGTGCCCCCGACGATGAGCCCGCCCAGGTCGCCGCGCACCGCCTCGATCGGCCCGGAGACCTGCGCGCTCTGCGACGCGAGAAACTCCACGGTCACACGCGCGGCGACCACGCTGCCGTCGGAGTTGACCGCCCCATCGACCTGCACCACGTCGAACGGCGCGATCGCCGAGGCGGCGGCGAGGCCGTCGGCCCGGACCTGTGACGCCGCGGTCAGCAGCACGGCGTGCCGCGTCCCGGTGTCCGTGAGGAGGTCGAGCATCGAGCCCGACCGCGCGGTCACCACGCCGCCCACACCGCTCGCGGCGGGAGCGGCCGGCGGGGCCGCGGGTCTCCCGGCGGGGTGGGCCGGCGAGACCATCAAGGTGAGCGCCATGATGTCGTCGTCGGGGCTCATCACACCCCAGACCGCGACGTGGTCGCCGCTGCGGAGAGTCGCCGAGGCGATCGGCCGCGCGGCGCTGTCAACAACCACCGTCTGTGTCAACAAATGAACGAGACGCGTGCCGGAGAGCGGGCGCGTCTGCCAGGCTGTACCGCCTTGAAAAACGTCGGCCCGGCTTGGACCGCCGATCGCCACCGATACGGTCCGGCCGGACGGGACCGCGGACACAAGCGTCCCGGCCATGCTCACCCGCGCCCAGCCGCGGGCGAGGACCGCGGCGGCCGCCTGCGCCTGGGGCGCCCGCGCGAGGTTCGTCGCCGGTCCCGCGGCGAGCGCGCAGAGGGCCGCGGCCGCGATCACCCAGCCGGTGATCCGGCGTGACGAGACCATGGGAGACATGCCTAGGGTTTGGCGGAACCCGCCGGGAGGCCGGACGGAGCGGACGCCGGCAGCGCGGGCGTCAGCGACGCGGTATCCACGGCGCGGCGGACGGCCGCGCGGAGCGCGTCGGGCTGCATCCGCAGCTGCGTTGCGAGGTCGGTAACCGACAGCGTCCCGTGAACGAAGCGCACCGTGGTCTCGACGCTCGTCCCGAGCGCGCGCGAGATCGCGACCGTGCGGGCGATCTCGGGGAACGTCAGGCCCTGGCTGCGCAGCTGGCGCACGGTCTCCGGGTCGGTCTCCGCCCGGCGTGAAACGTCGGTGACCATCGCCTGCTCGCGTCCGGCGATCAACTGCCCGGCCACGAGCATCAAGGTCTCGGACGGCGCGGTGCCCACGGCCGTGATGCGCAGCCCCCGCTGCTCCCAGATCAGCACGCGGAGATAGCCGAGGTCGATGAAGCGGCCGGGCTGCGACTGGACGCGGACCGGCACCCCGAGTGTGGGCCATCCGATCGAGCCGGCCGGCGCCTCGAAGAACGAGATAATGTTGCCGCCGTCACTGTAGCGGAGATAGGCCGACACGAGACTCCCGAAGCGGCTGACCGCGCCGCCGCGGAAGGTGTATCCCTCGGGCAGGGCCGGCGGCACGAGCACCGGGAAACCCACCTGCTGCTGCAGGTCGGCCGGGTTCATCGTGCCGCCCGCGACGGTCTGCATCGCCACGACGCGCGTCCCGGCCGGCGGCCGGTACCGGAAGTACGCTTCCGGCAGGTTCAGGCTGAAGCTGATCCGCGAAAAATACGTCGTCAGCACGAGGCCGCGCGAGGCGTCCCGGTCCTCCGAGCGCAGCACGGTTCCGGTCAACCGGTCCACCCACAACTGCCGCTGCACGCCCGTACCGTGCGGCGTGAGCGACAGCACGTAAGCCTGCCGGCCGATCACCTCGTCGGTCCCGAGCAGCACGATGTCGTAGTTGCGGGCGAGCAGCGTGAAGCTGGCGGCCGCGGCGGGATCCTGCATGCTGCGGTCCTCGAAGAGCATGTTGAGCGCCGGCTCGTAGTGCCGCGCGGTCGTGCCGTCGTCGATGATCACGCGGCCGGCCACGTCCTCCGGCGAGAGGTACTCGAGCCGCAGCAGGTTGGGCCGCTTGTGGGACTCCGCGACGGTCACCGTTTCCATCCGGCCGTTGCGGAGGGCGGTGATGATCTTGGTGCCCTCGTAGTCGATGAGCCGCGGCGCCTCGAGCGCCATCTTAAAGATGGCACGCGGCGACGGCGTCGCCGGCGCGGCCTGGGTCGGCGGAGCGGGCGGGACGAACGGCGCGGCGAGCGCGGCGCCCGCGATCGCGAGCACCAGGGCCGCGGTCATCGCGTTGGCCGCGAGGCGCATCATCGGGCGGCATCTCCCGCGGGGCGCGGGGTCTCCCCGGCGATCACCAGTTCCGCGTCGCCGGCGACGAGGCCCACGTAGGCCCGGTCGACGAGCGGCGTGCTGCCCATCTGCAGCGCGTGATCGTGAACGTACAGGTCGACGCCGATCTCCGTCGCGTGGAGCCGGTCCACCGTGCCCTTGACGAGCGGCAGCGCGGCGAGCGCCAGCACGACGAGCACCGCCGCGAGGGCCCAGCCCGGCCGGCGCACGACAACCCAGCTCCGCAGGCGCTCGCGCGCGAACGCCCACGCCGCGCGAAGTCCCTCCTCGGGGGCTCCGGCAGCGGCCGCCCGCGCGCGCAGCACCGGGCCGCGGATGCCGGCCCAAAACTCCGCGGGCGGCTCGGCCGGCGGCAGGCCGGCCAGCAGCTCCCGCATCGCGCGCAGGTTCTCATAGGCGTTGCGGCAGTCGGCGCAGTCCAGCAGGTGTTCCTGCACGGCCCGGGTCTCGGCGGCCGTCAATTCCGAATCCACGTACGCCGAGAGCAGACGCCCGGCGCGATGGTGGTTCACCGCTGCCACCCCCCGCGCCGCGCCTCGACATACGGGCGAAGCCGCTGCTGAAGGACCTGGCGGGCGCGGTGAAGCCGCGACTTCACGGTGCCGAGCGGCACGCGCAGAATCGCGGCGATCTCCTCGTACGCAAATCCCTCGATGTCGCTCAACACCACAACCATCCGCAGCTCGGGGCTGAGCACGCCGAGGGCCTGCTGGATCGCGCCGTCGATGTGCTCGCGTTCAAAGACGGCCTCCGGGTTGGCCGCGATGTCGGGAAACTCCCGGACCATCTCGCCGCGCGGCGTGTCGAGCGGCGCGTCGAGCGATTCCAGGCGCGCCTTGGGCCGCCGGCGCAGCAGGTCGATGTACAGGTTGCTGACGATGCGGTACAGCCAGCTTTCCAACGGTGCGCCGGGCTCGACACGCCTCAGCGCCCGGTAGACCCGCAGGAAGGCTTCCTGGGACAGATCGCGCGCGTCGGCCTCGTTGCCCGCCATGCGGTACGCGATGTTGTAGACGTGCCGCGTGTAGCGCTCGACGATCCCGTCGTAGCGCGCCAGCTCCTCCGCCGTGTACGCCGGTGCCGTCACGGCCTCAGGGGGCGCCATCAGTGCGAGTGTCGCGGCGGTCTCGCTCATCTCCCGGTGTAACGAGCGAAGCGGGCAGAAAGTTTCCGCCGCCGGAGCCGCTACGTAGCGACGACGTTGACGAGTTTGCCGGGGACGACGATGACATCCTGAACGGCCTTGCCGTCGGTGAATTTGCGGACCCGCTCGCTCTCGAGCGCGACGTCGCGCAGCCGCGCCTCGTCGATGCCGGCCGGCACGCTGATGCGGTCGCGAACCCGCCCGTTGACCTGCAGGACGACTGTGACCGTCTCCTCGCGGACCGCGGCAGGGTCCCACGCCGGCCACGCCTGCTGGTGCACGCTGTAGGTCCCGCCGAGCCGCGCCCACAGATCCTCGGCGACATGGGGTGTCAGCGGCGCCAGCATCAGGACGAGCGTCCGGAGGGCGTCGCCCCACTCCGCGGCCGCCGGCCCGCCCTCGGCCCGCAGATCGGAGAGCCGGTTCGTGTAGGTCATGAGGGCCGCGATCGCGGTGTTGAACCGAAAGGCCTCGAGATCCTCGGTGACACGCTTGAGCGTCTGGTGCATGGCCCGGCGCACCTGCGCCGCTACGTCGGCCCCGTTGCCGGCCCCCGCGGCATTCGGCGCCGCCGGGCGGGACGCGGCCGCCGCGGCCGACGTCTCCAGCACGAGGTGCCAGACGCGGAGCAAGAAACGGTGCACGCCCTCGATGCCGCGCGGATTCCACGGCCCGCCGCCGTCCCACGGGCCGATGAACATGAGGTACGCCCGCACGGTGTCCGCGCCCATCGTGCTCACGTAGTCGTCGGGGTTCACCACGTTGCCGCGCGACTTGCTCATCTTGTTGCCGTCGGGCCCGAGGATGATGCCCTGGTTGAACAGCCGCACCATCGGCTCGTCGAACCACGAGAGCCCGAGATCGCGCATCGCCTTCGTGAAGAACCGCGTGTACATCAAATGCAGCACAGCGTGCTCGATACCGCCGGTGTACTGGTCGACCGGCAGCCACCGCCGCCCAGATGCGGGATCGAACGGCCGCGTCGCATCGTGCGGACTTACATACCGGTACGGGTACCAGGACGAATCCACGAAGGTGTCCATCGTGTCGATCTCGCGCTCGGCGGGCCCCCCGCACTTCGGACACGTGGTCTTCCGGAACTTCTCGTGGTACTTGAGCGGCGACTCGCCGGTCGGCAGAAATTCCGCGTCCTCGGGAAGGAGCACGGGCAGATCCTTGTACGGCACCGGTACCGCGCCGCAGGACGGACAGTAGATGATCGGGATCGGCGTGCCCCAGTACCGCTGCCGGCTGATCAGCCAGTCGCGCAGCCGGTAGGTCACCGCGGCGCGGCCGCGGCCCGCCCGTTCCAGCGCCTCGGTCACGCGGCGGCGGCCCTCGACGCTCGGCGTACCATCGAAGGGACCGGAGTTCACCATCGTCCCTTCGCCCGTATAGGGTGCCGCGAGCGGCTTGCCGTCCCAATCGGGCGGGGCAATCACGGTGGGCGTGGGGAGCCCGTACTTCTTCGCGAACTTCCAGTCGCGCGTGTCGTGCGCCGGGACCGCGTGGATGGCGCCTGTGCCGTACGACAGCAGCACGTAATCCGCGATGTAAATGGGAATCCGCGCGTTCGTCAGCGGATGGCGGGCGTAGGCGCCGATGAAGACCCCGGTCTTCTCGCGATCCTCGGCCAGCCGCTCGATCTCCGACTGCCGGCGGGCGCGCCGGACGTAAGCCTGCACCTCGGACCGGTGGTCCGCGGTCGTGAGCTTCTCGACGAGCGGATGCTCCGGGGCCAGCACGAGGAACGTCGCGCCGTACAGCGTGTCCGGGCGCGTGGTGAAGACGGTGATCGGGTCGCCCTGCTCGCTCATGTACACGATCTCGGCGCCTTCGCTGCGCCCGATCCAGTTGCGCTGCAGCGTCACGACCCGCTCGGGCCATTCCATCTTGCTGAAGTCCAGCAGTTCCTCGGCGTACCGGGTGATCCGGAAAAACCACTGCTCGAGATCCTTCTTGATCACCGGCGTGTCGCACCGCTCGCACAGCCGTTCCGCGCCGACGACCTGTTCGCGGGCGAGCGTGGTGTTGCAGTGCGGACACCAGTCCACCGGCGCCATCGCCCGGTAGGCCAGTCCCGCCTCGTAGAACTTGAGGAAGAACCACTGGTTCCAGACGTAGTATTCGGGCAGACACGTGACGATCTCGCGTGACCAGTCGAACATCGTCCCCATCGAGCGCAGCTGCCCGCGCATCCGCTCGATGTTGGCGATGGTCCACTTATATGGATGAATGCCGTGGTTGATCGCCGCGTTCTCGGCCGGCAGGCCAAACGCATCGAACCCGATGGGAAACAGCACGTTGTAGCCCCGCATCCGAAGATACCGCGCTTTGGCATCGGACGGGGTCATCGGGTACCAGTGTCCGATGTGCAGGTCGCCGCTCGGATACGGATACATCGTGAGGAAATAGTATTTCTGCCGGGCGTCGTCGTCGCAGACGCGGTAGAGGCCGTCCGCGTCCCAGCGGGCCTGCCACTTCTTTTCTATGGCCTGCGGATCGTAGGGGTCGGTCATGGTCGGACCCCGGCGCAGCCGGGGCGCTGCATCATCTTACCTGAAAACCGCGCGAAGAGGTAGAGGCGCCGCCGCGGCCTACATGACCTGCCGGATGTCGCTGCCGAGGTACCCCGTGATGCCGACCGTGAGGGCCGCCGCGAGCGACACGGCGAGCGCCCAGCCGGGTGTGCGGTTGCCGGCACGCCAGCGCCAGATGAAGACGGCTAGAGACAGCGCCGTCGCGAGATACGCTAGCAGGCTGTGCTGCCAGTGCCGGGTGAGGACACCGGTGCCGACGCCCTGCGCTTCGAGATTCAGGAGATCCATCCAGCCCGTCGCAATGCTGGCGAGGCCGCCGAGCACGCCGAGCCCGATCAGCCAGTGCGCGGCTTCCCGAAACATGGGACGGTCGGGCTGCCGCCACGCGAGGACGTCGAAAAAGGCGGCCGTAAGCCAGAGGGCGATCGGAAAATGTACGACGAAGGGGTGGATCAGCACGGACGCCGATCCCCCCCTCGCGACGGCGCGCTTATGTCAGCTACATCCCGAGATCGCTGGAGGCCTTGCCGAGATACTCCGCGACGACCTTGGCCCAGGGCTGAGCCTGCGTCACGTCGGTCATCTCCCGCGCCTGCTTGGACAGATTCAGCGCGACGTTGGCGTCATCCCACGCGGCCTTGGCACCTGGTACCCCGGCCGCGACGGCCGTCTTGAGATCCGGCAGGATGCCGTGGCCCTGCCCCTGGCACGGATACCCGACCGCCTGGACGTAGTCCATGCCCGACGGTCCCTCGAGGCAGTTGATCGTGTGCTGCATGTGGAGCTTGGTTGCGGTGATCGCACCCTTCTGCGCCAGCTCGCCGGCGTGGAACGTCGCGGTCTTGAGCTGCGTCTTGATCGAGCCGACCATATCCATGCCCATCATCGCGCCGCTCGACGGCAGCGTCACGAGCGCTACGAAACAAACAGCCAGTATTGCGGTCCCCCAACCCCTCACGGTTTCGCCCCCTTTTAGTCGGTACAAAGATCGCCGGCCCGCTCACCGCACCGGCTTGTTCCTCGCCATCATCCGGAGCAATTGTAACAGGAGTATGGCGGGGCGGCGGTTATTCTTCTTCAAACAGGCGCTCGCCGCGGTGGAGGCGCCGGGCGATCTCGAATGTCTGGCCCTGCGCGCGCACCGTGGGGGCGTGGGCGGCGAGGTACCGCACGGCGGCGACCAGCACGTGCGTCCCCGCGGGCGTCCCCCGCAGGCCGGCGTGCTGGCGGACGGCGGCCTCGATCATCTGAATGGTGTGAAAGTTGCGGTCTTCGCGAACGAGGAGACGGCCGAGGACGGCGAGGAGCCGGTCCACGTCGCCGCCGCGGGCAAGATATGTCGTGACGAGGCGCGCGGCCGCCGCGGCCTGCTGCTGGCGGTCGAGGGTGGCGGCGAGCTCCGCGAGGAGATCGCGCGGCGCCTCGCGATCGGCCTCGGGAAGGCGCGCCGGCGGCACGTTGAGGAACCGGTCCAGATACACGCTCATCGCGGCGTCGAAGACCCCACGGACGAGCAGCGTCGAACCCCCGCGGCGCAGCCCCTGATGGACCGCGTTCGCGAACGTGAACGTGTGGAGCGCGGTGTCCCAGTCCCCGAACTCGTTGGACTGGGGGAAACGCGCGATCCGAAGCGCCGCGGCATACGCGACCGCGGCCGCCACCTCGACCGGCTCCATCCCGTCGCGCAGCGCGTCGAGCAGCGCGTTTGCGATCGCCCGCGGGTCGTCGCCGAGCAGCACCGGGACGAGGGCGGATTGATCCATCGCGCGGGCGGGCCCATCCGTCTGACCGCGCCGGCGATTCTCGAGCGCCGCGGGCAGTGCCTGGGCCGCGGTCTCGACGATCGCGACGAGATCGACGGGGTGCCGCCATTCGTTCGACTCTTCCATCCGGTCGGCCGTCGCGTACGCCGTCGCCAGGCCGGCGAGCGCGGTTTCCGCGTGGGTCCACCCCGCGATGTCGAGCGCCTCGAACGCCTTGTTCGTGAAATCGAGCACGTGCCCGATCTGGATGAACCGGTGGTCCGTCGCCGCCGCGAACAGCATGCGGGCGAGCGCCGCGGCGTCCGCCCCGGCGCGCACGGCGGAGACGATACAGCGCTCCGCGCCTTCCGCGTCGCGCACCTCGACGAATCGCCGGAACCAGTCGGTGAGCAGGTCGACGCCGGCCGCGCTGTCGGGAAGCGGCGCCAGCACGAAGCGCGGCGCGGCGCCGCCGGTATCGCGCGCCACCGCGCTGAGGCCCTGATAGAGCGCCCACGGCCGGTCCGCGTCGTCCAGATACGGCAGCAGGTTGGCGTAGCACGTCAGGATGGTGAGCCCCTGCCCCCATCCGGCGGCGCGGTACCGGGTCCCGAACTCCAGCCCGATCCGGACGGCCTCCGTGGCACTACCGTTGCCGCCGAGCACCAGCGCGGCTTTCGCGATGACGAGCGGGATATCGCGCTCGAGTCCATCGCGGAGGCGCCGGCGGTGGTGCGCCGCGGGATCGCCCCGCGGCGACAAATCCACGTAGACATCGCCGTCGCGCACGTCGACCGGATACGCCCGAACGTCGTCGGCAAATTGATCGAACGTCCCCCCGCCGGCGAGGTCGAAGCGTGCGTGGTGCCAGTGGCAGGTGAGGATCCCATCGGCGACGCTGCCCCGGTCGAGCGGGAAGCCCATGTGGGGACAGCGATTATCCACCGCGTAGAGACGGCCATCCCACGCGAAGAGCGCCACCGCATGGCCGTCCAGGTGCACGGCGAGGCGGCCCGCGGCGTGCACCTCGGCGGCGCGCCCCGCCCGAACCCATCGTTGCCCGGACGATTCCATCGGATCCCTCCCCAACGATCACACCACGGCGGCGGTGTCCACGCGCCGGTCCGCCGTCCACGTTCCCCCCGTCCGTTCGGACAGGTCCCTATTCGCCGCCGGGGGCCGCGTCCAGCTCCGCCATCGCCGGTACCAGCCCGCGGGTGGCGAGCGCGGCGACGGCCAGCACCGCGCCGGAGGCGACGAACACCGGCCGGATGCCCGCCGCCGCCGCGAGCATTCCGCCGGCGATCGGCCCCAAGAAATTGCCGATCATGATCGCGCTGCTCGTCAGTCCCATGATCCCGCCGAGCCGCTCAGTGGGCGCCCGCCGGGCCACGATCGCGTAGAGCGGCGGCATGAGCCCGCCGACCGCGAGGCCCAGCGCGGCGCGCAGAATGAACAACGCGACGGGCCCCTGCACCACCGCCTGCGCGAGGTACGTCACGCACGCACCCCACAGCACGATGGTGAGGACGCGGCCCTCGCCGAGGCGGTCCGAGATCCGGCCCCACATTGCCGCGCCGATCATCGATGCGAATCCCGTGACGGAAAACAACACGCCGGCCACCGTCGCGACGCGCGGCGTCGGCACGCCGAGCGTTTGCACGAACACCGGGAAGATCGGCTCCACGGCCATCACGGCGAGGTTGCTCGTGCACAGGAGCAGCCCGACCGTGCGGAGCGCCGGGGAGCCCAGAAAGTACGCCAGGTTGTCTCGCACGCCCGGGCCCCGCTCCGCGGCGCGCGCGGGAGCCGGTTCCTTGGTCGCGACCAAGACCACCGCGGCGCCCACCCAGCACATGAGCCCGTTGATCACAAACACCCACCGGAACCCGATCTCGTCGGCGAGCGCGCCGCCGATCAGCGGGCCGATGATGCCGCCCGCGGTCAGCGAGCTTTGGAGAATGCCCATCGCCGTGCCGAGCCGGTCGCGTGGAATCGACGACGAGACGAGGGCGTTGGTCGCGGCCACGAAGCCGCTCACGCCGCCCTGCACCATCCGGAGGGCCAACAACTGCCAGACCGCGCCGACCGCCGCCGCCAGCATGTTCGTGACGCCGATGCCGGTGAGCGCGCGCAGCACCATGATCTTCCGCCCGTACCGGTCCCCGAGCACCCCCCACAATGGCGCCACGAGGGTCTGCGCGAGGAACGGCGCGGCGAAGAGCACGCCGCTCCACCGCTCGATGTCCTCGAGACGGTGCACGCCGAGCCGGCCGATGTAGAGCGGCATAAACGGGACGACGAGGGTGAGGCCGACCATCGCCAGGAACTGGGCGGCCCACAGCGCGTACAGGTTCTTTTGCCACTGCTGCATCGTGCTCGTCTCTACCCCCGTCCGCGCGCACGGAAGGTCTCGCCGTCGGACCGCAAGAATGGGGTGCGGACACCCACCACGCACCGGACGGAGGCACGAATGCCCCAGCCGCTTGGCCCCGACGCGCTCGCCCGGCTCCGCACGTACACGACCCCGACCCTTGCCAACGCGATCGAGACGTTCAACGCGCGGCCGCGGACCGCGGGATTCACGGCCGGACGGATCCGGAGCGTGTTCCCCGAACTCGGCCCCATGGTCGGGTACGCCGTCACTGCGACGTGCCGCGCCAGCACAGCGCCGCCGCCCGAGGCCACCGCGCGCCGCGCCGCGCTCTGGCGCGCGATCGAAGCGACGCCCGCGCCGCGCATCGTGGTGATCCAGGACCTCGACGACCCGCCGGGGGTCGGCGCGTTTTGGGGTGAGGTGCAGAGCACCATTCATCACGCGCTCGGCTGCGTCGGCACCGTTACGAACGGCGGCGTGCGGGACCTCGACGAAGTCCGCGCCCTCGGCTTCCACTTTTTCGCCGGAAGCGTCGTCGTCTCCCACGCGTACGTCCACCTCGTCGAGGTCGGCGGGCCGGTCGAGGTCGACGGCCTCGCGGTGCGCACCGGCGACCTGCTGCACGCGGATCAGCACGGGGTTCTCTCGATCCCCCACGAGGTCGCGGGCGGGCTCGACGACGCGGTCGAGCGGGTGAACCAGTCGGAGCAGGAAATCCTGACCTACTGCCGGCGGCCCGACTTCACCCGGGACGGCCTCGAGGCAATTTACCTGAAGCGGAGATAAGCGGCATGCTGGCCAAGGTCGCGATGTTCGAGATGCTGCGCGCTCGCGGCGTGCGCCACGTCTTCGGCAACCCCGGGACGACCGAACTGAACTTTATGGAGATGTTCGCGGACTATCCCGACATCCAGTACGTGCTCGCGCTGCAAGACGCGATCCCGGTCGGGATGGCGTACGGATACGCGCAGGCCACCGGGCAGCCGGCGTTCGTCAACCTGCATATCACGCCCGGCGTCGCCAACGGCCTCGGCAACATCTTCAACGCCTACCGTGCAAAGGTGCCGCTCGTGGTCACCGCGGGCCAGGTGGACACCCGGATGATCCTGCAAGAGCCGTCGCTCTGGAGCGACCTCGCGCGCCTCGCCTCGCCGTTCACGAAATGGTCGTATGAAGCGCGGGCGCCCGAAGACGTGCCGCCGGCGCTGGCCCGCGCCTTCAAGACCGCGGCGGCCGCTCCGGCCGGTCCGGTCTTCCTCGGCCTGCCGATGGACTGCCTCGACGGCGAGGTCCCTGGGCCGGCCCCGTGGTTCGAGCTCGAGACGGAGACACATCCCGCGCCGGCCGTGATCGAGCGGATCGCCACCGCACTCGCGGAGGCGCGCGACCCGGTCCTCGTGGTCGGCGGCGGTGCGGCCACGGCCCGGGCCCGCACCGCCCTGGTGCGGATCGCGGAGGCGATCGGCGCGCGCGTGTACGGCGAGCGCCTTCCGACCCGGTCCGCGTTTCCGACCGACCACCCGCAGTACCTCGGCATGGCCGGGCTCGCCCTGCCGGAGCTCCAGGCCGAGCTTGGCGCCGCCGACGTGGTCGTGCTCGCGGGGGCGCGAAAGTTTGCGGGCCTGCTCTACACGCCGCCGGTCAACCTGGCCGCGAAAACCACCGTCGTGCACATCGATCCCGATCCGTGGGAGCTCGGCAAGAACATCGTGCCGACGATCGGCGCCGTGGGAGACGTGGGCGCAACCCTGGCGGAGGTCGCGGACCGGCTCGCCGCGCAGCTGGGCGGCCTACCGCCGCGAGCGGCGGAGCAGCGCCGCGCCGCCGTCGCCAAAGAGCGCGCCCAGCGCGAGGAGCGCTGGCGCCAGGCCGCATCACTCCCCAAGCCCGGCGAGCGGATGACCGCGGCGTCCGCCTACCGCATTCTCGGGGAGGCGATGGACGACCGCACGACGATCGTCGATGAGGCGGTGACGGCCGCCCGCATCGTGGACCGGTATCTCCCGCTGCGCACCGAGCAATCGTATTTCGGGATCGCGGCCGGCTCGCTGGGGCTCGGCCTGCCCGCCGCGCTGGGCGCGCAGATGGCCTGGCCCGACCGCCGCGTGATCTGCACGATCGGCGACGGGTCGCTCATGTACACGGTGCAGGCGCTGTGGACCGCGGCGCGGTACCACATCCCGGTGACCGTGTTCGTCGTCGACAACCGTGCCTACGAGGTACTCAAGACCGGGATGGCCGCCTATAAAGGAAAGGCCGTGCGGCCGGACCGGCTCATTGGGATGGATCTTGACGAACCCACGATCGATATTTCGGCGGTCGCCCGCGGCTTCGGGGTCGCGGCACAGGTCGTGACCGAGCCGGGCGAACTGCGCGCTGCGCTCGCGGAGCACACGCGCGAACCGCGCCTCGTCGACGTGCTCGTGCGCGAAGGGATTTAGTCGGTCAGACCCGGCCGCGCGGTTGTCCAAAATAGCGGATTGACCCAGTGGCCGTTGACGTACAACCCCCAGTGTAGACTGGGACCGGTCACGAGCCCGGTGGCGCCGATGCGGGCGATCGGATCCCCCTGCGCGACGCGCTGCCCCGCGTGGGCCAGGAACGCTGACAGATGCAAATACTCGGTGAGCACGCCCTGGCCGTGGTCGATCACGACCGTGTCGCCGCCGAGCGGGAGCGCCCGCGCGAGCACGACGATGCCGCTGCCCGCCGCCGCGACGGGTGTGCCTGCCGGCTGAGGAAAGTCGACGCCCTGATGCCACCACTCGCGGACCCCGTTGTAGAAGCCCATATACCCGTACGGTGAATCGGCGAGGCCCGTGACCGGCGCCTGGAACGGTCCGTGCCACAGCGCGTCCGGCGTGCGCCGTGCCAAGACCGGGTTGAGCGCGGTCCATTCAATGGAGAGGTTCTTCGGCGTGATCAGCGACACGGTCCCGGACGGCAGCGTGAGATGCCGCTCGGCGAACTGCGTCGGCCCGATTCGCACGGTCCGCCGCACGGTGACGGCACTCCCGCCCGGCGGCGTGATCGCCACCGCAACAGGGTAGGTCCCGGGCGGCGTATCGGGATCGGTGCCGCGCAGCGCGCGCCACGTGCCGTCGGTCACCTGGAAGACGGGCAGCGAGGTACCGTTGAATCGCGCGGCCACGGCGGACCCGGCGGCCGCGTGGACGATGATGGCCAGGGTGTCGCCCTGGACGGGCGCGGCCGGCATGATGACAATCGGCTCGACGGCGGCGGCTGCGGGCATGCCTGCCGCGACCGGCAACAGTGCCGCGGCGAGGACGAAGCGTGCGAGCGTTGACGCGAGACGACGCCTGCGGATCATGTACGTGACACTACCGGGCGCCCCGTGCGCATTCCTGGCGAACACCAGTTTCTACGCCAGCTCCGGTGTGAGGCGGTCGCGCAGCCAGTCGCCCACCAGGTTGAAGCCCATCACCGTCAGCATGATGGCGAGGCCGGGAAAGGTCGAATCCCACCAGGCCGTCTGAATGTAGTTGCGGCTGTCGGCCAGCATCCCTCCCCACGACGGTATCGACGGGTCCACGCCGAGCCCCAAAAACGTGAGCGCCGCTTCGAGCAGAATGTTGTTGGCGACGCTCAACGTCGCGAGCACAGACACAGCGCCGAGCGCGTTCGGCAGCACGTGCTTCCAGATGATACGCCGGTCGGCGAGCCCGATCGCCCGCGCCGCCTGGATGTAGTCCGTCTCCCGCACGGCCAGGGCCTCGCTCCGCACCAGCCGCGCGTACGAGGCCCACTGCGTAACCGCAAGGACCAGGATGATCCGGCTCAGCCCGGGCCCCAGCACCGCGATTACGATGATCGCGAACAGGATGAACGGGAAACTGAGCTGCAGATCCGCCGCCCGCATGACGAGTTCGCCCCACCATCCCCCGTAGTACCCAGCGAGGAGACCGAGGCAGGTTCCCGCGATCCCGCTGACCGCGACCGAGAGCACGCCGACCTCGAGCGACACCCGGGCGCCGTAGATGATGCGGCTCAACAGGTCCCGGCCGATCGCGTCGGTGCCCAGCAGGTACGCCGTGCCCGCAGGAGGCCGTCCGGTACCGGGGACGGCCGGAGGCCCCGCGCCAGACGGGGACCGGAGCCAGGCAGGCGGCAGCAGGCGCGCGCCGAGATCGGCCGCCTCCGGCCGGTGGGGAGCGAGCACCGGAGCCGCGACCGCGCTCACCGTGGCGAGCGCCACGAGGCCGAGCCCGACGAGGAGCGTAAGCCTGAACCCGATCGGCCGGCGGTGCGCCGGGCGCACCACGGGCAGCGGACCGGACGCCACCTGCGTCGCCGTCATAACGGCGCCTCGGCGCCCGGGGACCTCACGAACCCACGCGGACCCGCGGATTCAGCACGCCGTAGCTGAGATCCACCAGGAGATTCACGAGGACGACCCCGAGGGCGAGCACGACGACCACGCCCTGCACGACCGGATAATCCCGGTAGGTCACGGCCTGCAGGGCCAGCTGGCCGAGCCCGGGCCACGCGAACACGTTCTCCAGCACGACCACGCCGCCGAGCAGCGCCCCGAACTGCAGCCCCACGAACGTGACCACCGGCAGCAGCGCGTTTCGCAGGCCGTGCCGCACGACCACGCGCCCCTCGCGCAGCCCCTTCGCGCGCGCCGTGCGCATGTACGGCTGCCCGAGCGTGTCGAGGAGGCTCGCGCGCACCAGCCGCACGAGGGTGCTGGCGAGAATGACCCCGAGCGTCACGCACGGCAGCACGAGCGACGCCGGTCCGCTGTAGCCGGACGGCGGGAGCCACCTGAGGCGCACCGCGACGATGAGAATGAGCATGATCGCAAGCCAGAAGTTCGGAAACGAGAGGCCCAGCAGGCTGCCGACGCGGATCAGGAAGTCCGCGAGGGCGTTGCGGTGTGTCGCCGCGTAGGCGCCCAGCGGAAACGCCGCCGCGAGGGCCACGAGCATCCCGCCGAGGGCGAGCGCGAGCGTCGCCCCGGCCCGTTCGAAGATCTCGCCGGCGACGGGCTGTCCGCTGCGGAACGACGTGCCCAGGTTGCCGCGGACGGCCCCGGCGACGAAGCCCGCGTACTGCGCGAGGAAGGGCCGGTCGGTGCCGAGGGCCCGCTGGATCCGCCGGATGTCTTCCGCGCTCGGCGCCGAGCCCTCGAACAGCACGACGGCGGGGTCGCCGGTCATCCGGATGCCGAACGCGACGAACAGCGTGACCGCCGCCAGGACCGCGAGCGCGCCCCCCGCCCGGGCGGCGATGAAGCGGATCATGTTACGCCCGGGTTCGCTCGGCCGGGCGCGTCACATGCGCGTCTATTTCGTCGCGACCGCCAGCAGCCGCACGCGGTCGTCCGGCGGTGCTACAAATCCGTCCACCCGCTTGTTGACGCCCCACAGGTTCACGCTCTGCCACAGTGGGAAGTCGATCGCGAGGTCGTAGAGGCGCCGGTCGAGCGCCTGGAACGCCTTGAGGCGCGTCCGCTGATCGTTGGTCGTGCGCTCGGCGTCCAGGTACTTCTCGACCTCCGCGTCGCTGAAGACCGGGTTCCAGAACTCGCCCTTGTGGTAGAGCAGATACGCCGTGTTGTCGAAGTCGAGCGTCCACCCTCCCCACCCGAACTCGTAGATCTGGCCGGTCTTGGCGTGCGGCAGCACGTCGCTGAAGTACGTCACCTGCTCCACCGGCGTGAGCGTCAGCTTCAGACCCGCGGCGCCGAGGTAGCTCACCATCGCCTGCGCCGCCTCGCGGAAGTCCGCGTTGTTGCTCGGGAAACTGAGCGAGACCTCGGTGCCGGCCCGGATGCCGGCCTCCGCGAGCAGCGATTTCGCCCGGGCCGGATCGTACGGGTACGGCTTGAGCGAGGCGTCGTTCCCGAATGAGAGCGGGCTCTGGAACGTGGAGACGCGGTGCCCGTAGCCCTGGAGGATCGTGTCGATGATCTTCTGCACGTCGATCGCCGCGATCACGGCCCGCCGAAACCGCACGTCACCCGCGGGCGCCTTCGACGGATCGAACCGGATCTCAAGGACGGTCGGGCTCCCGACCGGCAGCAGCGCGAGGTTCGCGTCGCCCTTGACCACGCTCGACTGGCTCACCGGCACGCCCTGCGCGATGTCGGCGCGGCCGGCCTGCAGCTCCGCCACGCGCGTCGCGGCCTCCGGCACGAACCGGTAGGTCACGGCGGAGACGCGGGGCGCGCCGTTCCAGTACGTCCGGTTCGCCGCCAGGGTCAGGTGGTCGTCCTTGCGGTACTCCACGAACTTGAACGGCCCCGTGCCGACGGGGTTCGCGCCGAAATAGGCGCTGCCGTGCTCCTGCACGTACTTGGGCGGCACGATCATGGCGCCGTACCCGGCCAGCTTCGTGATGATCACCGGGTCTTTGACCTTCATGACCATCTTGACGGTGGAAGGATCGACGACCTGGACGTGATCGATCGACTTGTAGTTGCCCTGCTGCGGCCCTTTCGCACCCTCGGGTCCGAGCAGCCGGTCGAAGGTAAATTTCACGGCCGCGGCGTCGAACGGCTCGCCGTCGTGGAACGTCACGCCCTGACGGAGTTTGAACATCCAGGTAAGTCCGTCATCCGGGGTGGACCAGCTCGTCGCCAGGCCGGGCCGCAGCTTGAGATCCGTCCCGCGGTCCACGAGTCCGTCGAAGATCTGGCACCCCACCATCCCCCAGGACAGCAGGAACGTCGCGATGGGATCCCAGTTCTGCGGGTCCTGGCCCTGGACGATCACGAGAGACCGCCCCCGGCTCCCAGCCGGCGACTGCGCGTTGACCGCGCCGCCGGCGCCGACCGCCATGACAGCGCAGAGGATGAAGACGAGCACCGTGCGCCTGCTCATCACCGGGCCTCCGTGAGGTGTCGTCGAGACGGGCACGTACCTCGCCTGTGTTTGATTCGGGGGAAACGGCTCCCTGCTGTTCGGCAGGAGCGTCTCACCGAACGTCTGGAAGCCACCGGCGTGACCCCGTCTAGCGCGGGACTTCCGGCCGCTTCTGAGCCTGCGGGCATCTCTGGCTCACGCCGTAGGCCCAGGGCCAAAGACGCGCCTCCTGCCGACCGCGAGCGCCTGCACGACATCACGCAGAAACTCTGCTGCTGGGGATACCTCTCACATTTCCCGGACGCGGAGCGTGACATGGCGTGGCTGTTGGAGAAGCTCGCGGAACGGGAGGCGCGGATCGCAGAGCTGGAGGCGAGAGCAAAACAAACGGCGTGGCTCCTGGCGCTGCCCTGACCTTCGCACCGCGCCACGGTGTCACGCCGGAACTGGTGGCCCCAGGGGAATTCGAATCCCCGTTTCGGCCTTGAGAGGGCCGCGTCCTAGGCCTCTAGACGATGGGGCCGGCCAACCGATGCAAAGTATACCAACCGAGCGATACAGCGGCAACCGGACCCGCTGGCAGCCAATGCTACCTTCGCATATACTTCGGACAGGACAGTGAAGACGACGCGCTATTTTGAAGAGCAGGCTTTGCGAAAGAGGCCATATCTTCAGAGGGAATGGTGCGAACGTGTGTTGAACACCCCTGCCCGTCGAGAAGTACAGGCTGACGGACGCGTTCGATATTGGGCGTTCATCGACGAGCTGGGCCGATATTTGCGCGTTGTGACACTAGAAGATGGCGAGACTGTCCACAACGCCTTTCCGGATCGCGACTTCAAGGAGGCGGACGCATGAAGCTCCATTATTATCCTGAAACCGACTCATTGTACATTGATCTAGCGGAGCGTCCGGCCGCCGATTCGCGAGAGGTCGCTCCGGGAGTAGTATTGGACTTTGATTCCAGCGGCCGGCTCGTTGGAATCGACATCGATCATGCACGAAACAACATCAACCTCGCGAAACTCGAGACCGAGGCGTTGCCCGTTGCCGGACTGCCCGGGAAGACGCGGTAAGCTCTAAGAAATCGCCGCCTGTCGCTCACCTCTCAAAACCCGATCCGTAGACAGGCGCAGGGTATCGCGGACAAACGGGCGAAGAGTCGGTGAGCGAATCGGGACATTGACTAACGTGGACACACACCGGTGAAGACTCGCTCGCTCGTGCGGTGGCTCGGTCGAATTGCGGTACTCGCGATTCTCGCGGCCGTCTTCTTTCTGCCGTGGGTCCCGCCCTCCCGGACGACGCAGGCGCCCGTCTCTCTCCTACCGGCGGTCATTCCGCGAGGCGACGCGCGGTTTCTTGTCGTCGGCCTCACACAGGACCGCCTGCGCACGGATACGATCGAGGTGATCCAGTGGGACGACGCGCATCACCGGGTGCGCATCCTCGGCGTCCCGCGCGACATCAACGTGTCGCTGCCGGGCATCAGCAACACCAAGCTCGTGCACGCCTACTCGACCGGCGGCATCGGCCGGGCGCGGGCCGCCACCGTGCGGCTGCTCAACGTGCCGATCGCCCACTACGTCGTGTTCAGCCTCCCGGCGATGCGGCACATCGTGGACCTGATCGGCGGCGTGCCGGTCAACGTGGAAAAGCGAATGGTCTATACGGACCGGCTGCAGGGCCTGTCCATCAACCTCAACCCCGGGTATCAGGTGCTCGACGGCGCCCACGCCGAGCAGTACCTCCGGTACCGCAACGACCGCGAAGGCGACATCGGCCGGATCCGCCGCCAGCAGCTCTTTCTGCGCGCCGCCGTGGCGCAGACCCACAAGCCCTCCGTGATTGTCCGCATGCCGCAGGTCATTCAAACCGCGCGGGGCGATGTGGAGACGGACTTGACCTCCTCGCAGCTGCTGGGATGGCTCCAACGAGTGCAGCCGATCAAGCCTGAGCAGATCACCACCGAGTCGATCGACGGCCATCCCGCCATGCTCTACGACGGGCTGGCGCGCCAGCGCCTCGACTTCTGGGTCCCGAATCAAGACGATCTGCGCGCGAAGGTGCGGTGGCTGCTCACCGGCGTCCTGCCTGATCCAAAGCCGTAACCCCTTCAATGGATGGTTGACCGGGACATACAAAGATTGTATAGTGATGCCAGGATGAAAACACGCACGCTCAACATCTCGCTGCCCGAGGGACTCGTGAAGGCGCTCGATCGGCGCGCCGAGGCAGAGACACGCTCGCGCAGCGAGGTGATCCGCGCGGCGGCATTGTCCTACCTCCAGTGGTGGCAAGAATGGCGCAAACTACAAGCCTACGGCCGCAAGCAGGCGAAGAGGCGGAAGATCCGGCCCGAAGCTCTCGAGCGTGTCATCGACCAAGCACGCAGCGAGCGATCTGCCGGCAGTTAAATGCGCGTGGTGGCCGACACGAACGTGCTGGTGTCGGCGATTGTGTTCGGGGGGCCGCCCGGACGCGTCATTGAGTTGGCGGCCGAAGGGCGTCTCCGGCTTGTTATCTCGCCTGCTCTTATCGATGAACTGCGGGACGTACTGCGGCGAAAATTCGGCTTCTCCGACGCGGCCGTGTACCAATCGGAAACCCTGCTCCGCCGAGCCGGCGTGGTTGTAGAGCCGGCCCGGCATCTCGCCGTCGTCATCGATGATCCGGCGGATAATCGGGGCCTGGAAGCAGCCGAGGCCGGCGGCGCTGAGGTGATTGTCTCCGGCGACCGCCACCTGCTCGCGCTTGGAATGTTCGGGGCTATCCCGATTCTCAGCCCTCGCGAACTCCTCGTGAAGATGACGGCGGGTTGACGGGGAGTACATTTATCCAAACGTAATAAAACGTGACGGTGATGGTGGCAGTAAATAGGCCGCCAAGTGCGCTTCCAGTATAAGTCCCTGTCGCGATGCTTGGGCTTCGCGTCGAGCGCCCTTAGGCGGAATGACGGGCAGGAGGCGCATCTTTGGCCCTGGGCCTACGGCGTGAGCCAGAGATGCCCGCAGGCCCAGAATGCGGCCGGGGGTCCTGCGCAGACAGGGCAGAACGGCGCGCGATGTGGGCGCCGCTAGTCGACCAGGCGGGACTCCGGGGTCTTGTCGTAGAGGATGACGTTCAGAAGGGTACTGTGAATATTCAATCCACCGTTGTAATGGATGAAGCCCAACCGCCTGAACTTGTTCATGAAGTAGCTCACTCTCGACCGTGTCGTCCCCACGATCTCCGCGAGCGTCTCCTGGCTGATCTTCGGCACGATGCTTTCAGGTTTGCCGTCTTTGCCAAACTGCGCCAGCAGCAAGAGCGTCCGGGCCAGCCGCTTCTCGCTGGAATTGAACAGTTGGTCGACAAGGTCCTCTTCAACCCGAATGTTGCGGCTGAGCAGGTACGCCATGAACTCCTCGGAGAACGTGCCGCGTTCGTGCAGCAGCTGGTTCATGGTCTTCTTTTCGATGCGAAGACTCGAGCCGTCGCTCATGGCGGTGGCCGTCGCCATCCGCAGCGGCTGCCCGGCGAGGGCACCTTCCCCGATAAAATCGCCGGCGCCGATGATGGCCACGACCGCTTCCTTGCCCTGTTGGGATGTCACCGTCAGCTTGATCTTGCCTTCCCGAATGTAAAAGACGGCGTCCGCGGGATCACCCTGCGCGAACATGACGCGGTTCTTCTTGTACTCGAGGACGCGCTTGCCCTCGCTGAGCTGCTCGAGCACGCGTCGATGGGGGAAATGCGCCGGTTCCTTCTTTGCCATTGATCCGGCCTCCGCATCAGTCTATTATCGTGACCGCCTTTAGGATATACTGCCGCGGCAGGAAATGTTGTTGCAATGTGAGCAACATTCTCCCGTCGGCACAAAGGCCCCGCCCTCTCGAAATGAGGGCGCCGGAATTGGGTTAGGCGGGCGTGAGCCCAGCCTTTCGGAGGAACGCGCGTGCACGCGTAGGATGGATCAGCAAGATATTCCTTCGGCCGCCGAGGACGCCCTTGCGGCGATACCTATTGATGAGCAACGTGACGGTGGTCCGATTGAGACCCACCATGCGGCCAAGCTCTTCCTGCGTAATCCGGCCCGGCACCAGCGTTGAGTACCCGTTTGTTCGGCGGCCACAACGCTCAGCCAAGTCCAGCAGAAACGTCAGCAAGCGAGGCCCGGCTCCCATGTGCATCACCGCTTCCAAACGGACGAGCATGTGCCGTTGGTCCTCGACGAGGGAACGCACGAAATAGTGACACACGTCCGGCACCGCTTGCATCATCCGCTTGAACGCATCCTCCGTCAGGGTCCGCACAACCGCGGCCGACAGCGCCTGAGCCGTGGCTGTTCGCTGGTGCCCCTGACTGACGAAGAGTTCGCCAAAGGTGTCCCCCGGCTTGAAAATGTCCAAAATACGCTCATCGCCCTCGGCCGAGATGAGGCTGACCTTAATCGCCCCTTTCTCGATGAAATAGAGCAGGTTCCCCGTATCGCCCGTCTGGAACAGGACGTCACCCTGCCGGTAGTGACGTACCTCAAAAAGCGGTTTGAGTTTGCGCAGCTGCCAAGGCGTCAGCGTCTCAAACAGTCGCAGATCCCGGACGTTCCAGATCGCATCCCGATGGTACGGGATGCTCGGCTGAATGGGACTTGAAGGTTCGGTCATTTGGTCATGCCGCCATCGGCCCCGGAGTCTCCATTTTGGTTTCTGAACTCCTTCCATCCCAGTAGTACCGTGCGTGTTTAGCGACCAGGTGTCGGTCCGCTTCCGCAGCATGAGAGGGGCATTCAGCGGCGCGTGGGAAAGTTCTTGGATATCAATCATTCGGACAACTCGATGCCTAACTATCGCTACGGCTATACATCTGGCTGGGGGAGGAGGATTCGAACCCCCGCTAACGGGTCCAGAGCCCGTCGTCCTACCGCTAGACGATCCCCCAGCGCGACTGCGTCATCAATTATACCACGACCTCAGCGACGGCCGAATCGCCCCTACCCCGCCCCGTCCCGCTGCGGCACGGGAGCTTGAATCAGTTGCACGGCGCGGTCGAGGCGCTTGAGGACCCGCTCCTTGCCGAGCACCTCGATCAGCTCGAAAAGTCCCGGGCCCACCGTCTTCCCCGTCAGGGCGACGCGCAGCGGATGGATCACATCCTTGCTCTCCACGCCGAGCGCCGCCGCGGTGTCGCGAACGGCCTTCTCGATTCCGCCGAGATCGAACGGCTCCACGGCGGCGAGCGCGTCGCGCAGGCGGCCGAGCATCGTGACGGTCACCTCGCCGTGGAACTGCTTCCGCACCGCCTGCGGGTCATAGGCGATCTCGTCCTTGAAGAAGAAGTCGCCGTACGTCAACACGTCTTTCGGCAGCCTGAGGCGCTCGCCCATGATCGCGACCACGCGCGCGACGTACGCGCGCTCCTCGGGCCCGGCATCCCCGTCGAGCAGTCCCGCTCCCCGCAGCGCGTCCACGACCAGATCGACGACGCGCTCGGGCGTCCGCCGCAGCGCCTCCTGAAGATAGACGCCGTTCATCCAGGTGAGCTTCTGGGCGTCGAACACGGCGCCGCTCTTCCCGACGTCCTCGATGCGGAACCGCGCGATCATCTCCTCGACGCTGAAGATCTCACGCCCGTCCTCGGGATACCAGCCCATCAGCGCGAAGAAGTTGACGAGCGCCTCGGGCAGATAGCCCTGCGCCTTGTACTCCCGCACGGCCGTGTCGCCGTGGCGCTTGCTGAGCTTCTTGCGATCGACGCCGAGCAGCGATGGAAAGTGGGCCACCCGCGGCTGCTCCCAGCCGAATGCCTCGTACATGAGAAACTGCCGCGGTGTGTTGGAGAGGTGCTCCGCCCCGCGCGTGATGTGTGTGATCCGCATGCTGTGATCGTCGACGACGTTGGCGAAGTTGTACAGCGGCGTGCCGTCGGAGCGCTGGATGATGAAATCGTCGAGTTCCTCGGCGGCAAACTCGACCCGGCCGAGCACGAGGTCGTCGACCACGATGGGACCGCGGGAAGCGGGCACGCGGAATCGCAGCGTCGCGCGACGTCCCGCGGCCTCCATCTCCGCCCGCGCCGCCGGGGTGAGCTCGCGGCAGCGTCCCGAGTACCGGTAAGGGCGGTGCTCCGCCGCCGCCCGCTGCCGCTCCGCCTCCAACTCCTCCGGCAGACAGTAGCAGGGATAGGCCGCACCACGCGTCACCAGGATCTCGGCGTGCTTTCGGTAGAGGTCGGTGCGCTCGGTCTGCCGGTACGGTCCGAAGGGCCCGCCCACGTCCGGCCCCTCGTCCCACGTGATGCCGAGCCACCGCAGATCCTCGAGAATCGCGGCCTCGAACGCCTCGGTCGACCGGCTCCGGTCGGTATCCTCGATGCGCAGCACGAACTGTCCGCCCTCGTGGCGGGTGAACAACCACGTGAAGAACGCCATCCAGGCGCCGCCGACGTGAAGATAGCCGGTGGGGCTGGGAGCGTACCGCGCGCGAACCGGCATAGGTTGAGGGTAGCAAAGGCGCGGTAACCGCGCAAACGCGGCGCCGCGGACGTGCCGGCCGACCCTGGGCCTGCGGCGCTAGCCAAAGCGCGCCGGCAACCATGTCATTAAAGCCGGACGCCCGCGGGTTACGCCGCGCCGGCCACCATGAAATTAAATCTAATTTAGGTGAACAGCGTGCTGACCGACTCGTTCCGATGGATGCTGCGCATCGCCTGGCCGAACAGCGGCGCCGCGGACAGCACGTGCAGCTGCGGGATCTGCGTGTCGGGCGCGAGCGGGATCGTGTTCGTCACGACGAGCTCGCGAATGTCCGGACGCGCGAGCGCCGACCCCGCGCCCTCGATGAACACCGGATGGGTGGCGCACACGTACGCCTCCGGCCGCGCCCCGGCCGCGACCAGGGCGTCGAGCGCGGCGCGGATGGTCCCGCCCGTCGTGATCATCCGGTCGACCACAATCGGCACGCAGCCGGCAACGTCGCCCACGACCTGGACCACCTGCTTCACGGCCTCCACGCGGCGTTGGAACACCACGGCGAGGGGCAGGTGCAGCCGCTCGGCCAGATGGTGCGCGGTCTTCACGGCGCCGTCGTCCGGCGCCACGACGATGCCGCGCGAGAGATCGCGCCCCCGCAGATAGTCAGCGAAGAGCCCGAGGCCGCGCAGATGGTCCACCGGGATGCTGAAGAACCCCTCGATCTGGTCCGCGTCGAGGTCGAGGGTGAGCACGCGGTCCACCCCGGCGGCCTGCAGCAGGTCCGCAACGAGCCGGCCCGTGATCGGCTCGCGCGGGCCGTGCTTCTTGTCCTGCCGCGCGTACCCGTAGTACGGGATCACGGCGGTGATCCGGCCGGCGGACGCCCGGCGGAGCGCGTCCACCATCACCAGCAGCTCCATCAGGTTCTCGTTGACGGGCGGACAGGTCGGCTGGATGACGAAAGCGTCCGCGCCGCGGACGCTTTCGTCATAGCGCGCATATATCTCCCCGTCTTCGAACCGGCGGATGGTCACACGGCCGAGCGGGAATCCCAGCTCCGCGGCGATCTCGTCGCCCAGCGCGCGGTTGGCGGTCCCGCAGAAGACCTTCATCTCGCGCTCCGAGGTCGGGGTCCACGTAGGCGCACGGCGCCCGGCCGGCACATTCCGCGGAGAGCGAGACTGTCCCATGAGATGGGGGGCGCCAGAATCAGCGGGCTTGTACCAGAAAACGAATGGCGGTCCGCTCTTCCCCGTCAATCTCCACCTTCGTGAACGCCGGGATGGCGATCAGGTCGATGCCGTTCGGGGCGACAAATCCCCGGCAAATGGCGATGGCTTTGACGGCTTGATTGACGGCCCCGGCGCCGACGGCCTGGAGTTCCACCGCGCCCCGCTCGCGCAGCACCGCGGCGAGCGCCCCCGCGACGGCCTTGGGCTTCGAGTCAGCGGAGACTCTGAGGACTTCCCCCATCGCGGTCGCTGCCCTCCAGCCTCTCGCGGCCGGCGGCCGGCCGCTCACCCGTGCAGATAGGGCCGCTCACCCCGCATAGACCGGGGCAAGCCCGCCCCATTTCCATCATCTGGGAGGCAACTCCTGCCGCGGTCGCGCGCGCCGCGCCCGCCATGCGTCGCCGGCACGCCTGATGATCACGAGCGCCATGAAATGGGGGATCGTCAGCTGCCGGCGAAGCCGCCGCGGCTCGCGTGCCAGCCGGTAGAGCCACTCGAGGCCAAAGGTCTGCATCGAACGCGGCGCGCGGTGCGCGCGCTCGGCCCAGACGTCCAGCGACCCGCCGATGCCCATCGCGGCCGGCACGCCGAGCGCCGCGAGGTGTCGCGCCAGCCATCGCTCCTGCCGCGGCGTGCCGAGACCGGCCAGCAGAAGCGAGGGAGCGGCGGCGCGGACCGTCTCGACGACCTGCGGCTCGTCGCCGGGCGTGAAGTATCCGTGCGCGCAGCCGGCGATCTCGAGGCCGGGGTACGAGGCGCGGAGACGCGCGGCCGCCTGTTCCGCGGTCCCCGGACGTCCACCCAAGAGATAGATCCGCCAGCGGCGCCGCGCCGCCTCGGCGAGCAGCCGTTCGGCGAGCTCGATGCCGGGGACCCGCGCGGGCAGCGGCCGGTGCAGATACCGCGACGCCCACACCACGCCGACGCCGTCGGCCACGACGAGCGCCGCGCCCGCCAGGAGGTTCGCGAGATCGGCGTCATGCCGCGCCCTCATCACCATTTCGGTGTTTGCGGTGACGGCGAGCGACGGCACGCCGCCCTCGGCGAACGCGACGACGCGCGCGACGGCGCCGTCGAGATCGACGGGGTCGAAGCCGACGCCCATGATGTCGAAGCGCGCGCCGGCCGGAGTCACGGCAGCAGCTCCACCGCGAGCGCGGGACTCAGCGCCGCGCGCTCGCGCAGCAACGCCGCGACGCGCCGGAGGCGGTCGCGGCGGGCGGGCCGGTCGGCTGCCGCCGCGTCGATGCGCCCCGCCAGTGCGCGGGCGTCGAGACCATCCGCCGGAAGCGGCGGCTCCTCGCCGAGTTCCTCCGCGAGCGCCCCGACCTTGCGGTCGTAGGCCACCGGCACGATCGGGACGCCCTGCGCGGCCGCGAAGATCAACGCGTGCAGCCGCATCGCGACGAGCAGATCGAGGCCACCCAGGAGGGCCAGCATCTCCCGCGGTCCGAACGGTTCGCGCACGACAATCGCGCCGTCGAGCCGAGCCGCCACCGCATCCGCCGCCTCCACGTCGTGGGGCCGGTGCATCGGCAGCAGCACCCACCGCCCGCCGGACCGGGGGCCCGCGTCGCGCGCGGCCGCGGCCACCGCCTCAAGCACGCGCCCGTCCCCCCACGGCCGCACGGCCAGGCCGAAAAACGGGCCACTCCCCCACCGCGCACGCGCGCGCTCGACAGCGGGGCTCGGGTCGGGGTCGAGCAGAAACGATGGATCGGCGCTGACGACGACACGCGGGCGGCGCACGCCGGCCTGCGCGAGCACCCGCGCCGAGGCGGCATCGCGGACGGTCACCAGGTCCACCCCGTTCAGGACGCGGCGGATCCCCGCCCGCACCCACGCCCGGCGGGACGGCTCGAAGCCCTGCGCGTAGACGGCCGTCCTGCGGGACCACCGGCGCGCGGCGGCCAGCACCGCGAGATAGTACCAGGGACTGCGCCAGCTGGTCGCGTCTTGAAAGAGGCTGCCGCCGCCCGAGAGGAACAGGTCGGAGGCACGCAGCGCGCGCACGACCGCGGGTACCACTGTGCGCGGCACGCCGGTGACGCCATACGCGCGTGCCGTCGCTTCGGGGGATCCGGAGAGAACGCTGATCTCGATATCCGGGCGGCGGCGCCGCAACTCGGCGACGGTTGCGGCCAGCACCGCTTCATCGCCCAGATTGTCGAACCCGTAGTAGCCCGAGAGCAGGACCCGGCTCACCCTGTCTGGGCGTTCTGGTTCACGCCGTAGGCCCCGGGACTTCCGGCCGCCCGGCGGCCTCCTGCCGCTCGGGGCCGAGCGCGGCTTCGCGGCCTCCTGCCGGGAGATGCCACCAGCGCCGGCTCCACCACAGCGCGCCGACGAGGATCGCGCCGATGAGCGAGCCGATCACGAGCGCGTAGACCGTCCGCTCGACCACGTAGACGAGCGGCGTGTGGATGTGCGAGAACGAATCGACAAGGTTCGTCTGGCCGACCGCGCCCACCATCGCGACCGGCAGCACCCACCGCTTCGCGCCTAGAAAAGCGAGCGCGATCGCCAGCATCATCGCCGGGTGGCCGACCAGAAATTCCTTCGTGCGCGGGCGCGCCACGAACACGCGCTCCAGCACCGTGCGGACTTTGACTTCGAGGCCACCGAGGGCGGGCAGTCCGGTGTTGCCGGTGCGGCCGAGCGCGAACAGCGCGGCCCCGCCGATCAGGATCAACAAAATCCCGTACTCCAGACGCAGCGGCTGGCGCAGCCATTCCCGCACGCGCGGCCACACGCCCTCGGGCCCGGCCTGGGCCGCGGCCACGGCGAGCCCGACGATCACGACCGGCAGCACGATCAGGACCTTCACGCCGAGAAAAAGGCGCATCTCCATCATGAACGCCCACTCCGCGAGCAGCGCGGCCACCATGACGCCGCCCAGCGCCGAGACGGCGGACATCACCCACAGACCGGCCACGCTGCGCGCCAGCAGCGCGCGACCCCCGGGCCGGACCTCCGGCCACGTCTCGCGCCGGGCGCCCGGCACAAACCACAACATCGCCAAGATCGGGAACGCGAGCGCGGCGAGGAGCGCGAGCGCCTCGCGCCACAGGGTCACGTGATGCAGCGCCATCGTCGCGAGCGTGATCGCGAACCCGGCGGCCACCCCGCCGTATATCCAGGCAGGCCGGAGTCCGTACCCGAGCGCGTCGCCGGTCTCGACGGCGGCGAGCGCCCCTGCGGCGAGCGCGCCGAGCGCGGCCAGCGCAAACCACGGCGCCGGGGTCCCGACCGAGGGCAGCGGCACCGCTTTGCCCAGCTTGTAGCCGCTGTGGGTCAGCTCGTCGGCGATCGAGGACACGTACTCGATGTTCGCCTGGATGGGATCGACGCCGGCCGACGTTGTGAGGAACGGCCGCACGTACAGGATCCGCACGTTGCGCTCGTGCGCGGCCAGCACGTACTTGTCGCGCGCCTGCGCCGGCGTCAGCCCCGCCAGCTCCTCCGGCGCCAGGCTGAACACGCGGATCACGTGCGGCGCCGCGAGCAGCGCCAGCTGTTCCTCGCCCTTTTGGCGGCGGCGGGCCGTGAACGCCTCGATGCGGCCGAACGCGAACTCGTGCGCCTTGATCGCGGCCGCGACGTCCGGCACCAAGGCGTCGTACCCGAGCACCTGATCGCGGTCGAAGATCATCGTAAACGCCTGATCAAGCCGTCCGAGGGACTCAAAGAACGCGTCGAGGCCGCCCGGCGCGACCTCCCGGAAGTTCCGGACGCGCGGCTCGGTCGCGAGATGGGCGCGCCGCGCCGCGTCGACCTCGGCCGGCAGCATGCCGAGCGAGAGATCCTCAAGGTCCCGGCCGCGGCCCGCGATCTCGAGCACGCCGGGACCGACGAGTTTGGCGGCGTCCGCGCCGCGCTGCATCGCGATGCCGCCGCGGATGAACTCGAGCAGCTCGGGCGACCCCTGGACGTACGTCGCGTTCACCCGCAGGCGCCCGGTGAGGCGCGCAAGCGCCGGGGCGAGCGTCTCCGCGCGCGCCGCGTCGATCGCGTCGCTCCCGGCGTTGAAGGTGATGAGGCCCCCATCCGAGAGCCGCCGCAGCGACGCGGCATAGATCGTGACGCTGCGGACGCCGTGCTGGTACAGGTCCCCGTACAGCGCGTTCCGGTCGCCGCCGCGGAGACGGGCCAACGTCGCCCAGTCGTCCCCGTCTATTGTGATCTCCACGGTACGGTAGGATCGCTCGACGGCCACCCGGCTTACGAGGAGCACGCCGGACGCCGCAAGCCCCGCGGCGATGCACAGCACGAGCGCGGGGAACCGGTGCCACAACCGCCGCCACATGGCGGTCACGGCGTGCTCACCGCCACCGGCGGCGCGCCGGCCGCGGCCTGGAGCATCACGATTCCCTGACCGATCGTCACCCGGGTCAGGCGAAGGCCGAACGGCATGCCTCCCAGGTCGAGGATCGGATTGATCGATGCCGCGAGCCTCGAGGCCACGTCGGGAGGCACCGGCAGGCCGTTCAGCACGGTCACGCGATCGACCACAAGATCCAGGTGCGCGCCATCCCGCACCGCGAGGTGGCCCGCGACCGACGCCGGGAAGTCCGCGCCGAGGACGCTCACCGTCCCGTCGAGGACCATCGTTCCCGGATTCAGGTGCACCACGACCTGTTTCACCGACGGCTGCGCCGCCACCAGCCGCGCCAGATTGTCGGCGGTCACCATGACGCGGGCCAAACCGGACCCCACCGACCGCACGACGAGCTCGCGCCGGCCGTACAGCTGCGCCGGATCCACGGCGACGCGCGTGAGGACCGCGTCGAACGCCGCGACGTCGAGCCGGCCGATGCGTAGCGACCGCGCCGCGACGGAGAGTGTTCCGATGTTACCCCACCACAGCGCCGGCGCCGGCCACGCCTGCACCGTGACGGCGATGTCGCCGGTGCCGAACGACCGCACGAGGGCCAGGCGCATCGCCGTTCCGGCGATGAACGGCGTCGTGACGCTGGCCGCCAGCGCGAGCATCAGGACCCCGACGAGAGCCAGCCACACCGCCCCCGGGCGCCACCGCGCGCTCTTCGCGGTCCGGCGCGAGTCCTGCGCGGAGCGCCCGACGCCGGTGGACGCGTTCATGAGACCGGCGGGGCGGGCCGGCGCTCTTCCGGCCCTGCCGGGGAGGACTGCCCGCGCCGCAGATACGCGTCGATAAAGGGATCGATCGCGCCGTCGATCACGCCCTGCGCGTTGCCGACCTCGAGACCGGTGCGGTGGTCTTTGACCAGGGTGTAGGGGTGCAGCACGTACGAGCGGATCTGGTTGCCCCACGCCGCGTCCCGGTGCTCGCCTCGGATCGCGGACAGCCGCTCCGAATGCTCCTTCGCCTGCGCTTCGAACAGCCGCGCCTGCAGCAGCTTCATCGCGGTGAGCTTGTTGGCGTACTGGGAGCGTTCGTTCTGGCACTGCACGACGATCCCGGTCGGCAGATGCGTGATGCGCACCGCCGTCTCGACCTTGTTGACGTTCTGACCGCCCGCGCCGCCGGCGCGGTAGGTATCGATCCGCAGCTCGTCGTCGCGGATGGTGACCTCTTCGGGCTCGACTTCCGGAATCACGTCGAGCAGGACGAACGACGTGTGGCGGCGGTGCGCCGCGTCGAACGGCGAGAGCCGCACGAGCCGGTGCACACCGCGCTCGCCGCGGAGATACCCGTACGCGTTCGGACCGCTGATAATCACCGTGGCGCTCTTGAGCCCCGCTTCCTCGCCCGGTGACATATCGACGACGTCCGTCTTGTACCCGTGGGTCTCGGCCCAACGCATGTACGTACGCAGCAGCATCTCGGCCCAATCCTGCGCCTCGGTGCCGCCGGCTCCCGCATGCACGGACAGGATCGCGTTGCTGCCGTCATGCTCGCCGGAGAGGAGCGTCGCAAGCTCGACGCGATCGAGGGTCTCGCCGAGCGCCTTGGTCTCCCGCTCGACGTCGGCCAGCGCCGCGTCGTCGCCGGCCGCCAGGGTCGCGAGCTCGGTGAGGTCTTTGATCTCGCGGTCGAGACGCGCGAGGTCGTCGAGGCGCCCGCGGAGGCGCGACACTTCCTGGGAGACGCGCCGGGCCGTCTCCTGGGTGTCCCAAAATCCGGGCTGCTGCATTTGACGCTCGAGCTCTGTCAGGCGGGCCTGCTGGCGGGGAAGGTCAAAGATGCCTCCCGATGCCGTCGAGGCGTTCACGATAGGTCGCGAGCGAGCGCTTCAGTTCTTCCGCCGTCACGCGCCCTATTATAACACCTCACATTCCGCGCTCACCACGGGCCGACCAGAAAGCCGAAGAGCGCGTTGCCGACGCCGTGCGCGAGGGCGAACGCCGGCACCTGCGCCCACCGCGTGCGCGCGAGGCCGAACGCGATGCCCGCGGCGAGGCCCCACAGCGCGGCTTCCGCTCCCCGAGGTAACCCGGCGATCGCACCGAGCGCGGCGCTCCAGCCGACCGCCCAGGCCGGACCCCGCCAGGCCGCCGCCGCGGCGAAGACCAGACCGCGGAGCCACCATTCGAAGCCGAACCCCACGATCGCGATCTGGACGGCGGTGCCCCACCACCAGCCGCCGGGAGGCGGCGTAATCGGCATCGTGCCCCCATGCGCGCTGAAGGCGCGCACGGCCACCCCGGCCAGCGCCGCGACGACGGCGAGCGAGACGGCCGCGGCCGGCACGAAGCCGCGCCCGAACCCCACCTCCGCCGCGGGGCGGCGAAGGCTCAATGCGGCTGCGGCGGCGAGCACCGCGAGCGGCGGCAGGGGTACCGGCACGCCCGCCACGGCCGGGGACCACCGCGCAAGCGCGTCCCCCAGCAGCAGCGCGGCCAGCGGAATTGCGGAAACCCCCAGCAGGCGCGCAAACGCCGGCCCGCGCCCCTCCTCGACCGCCAGTACAGCGAGGCGCGGGGCGACCGCGAAGGCAGAGGCGGCGACCGCCGCCCACGGGAGCACGTCGCCGTACCGCGCGTACCACGTCAGGCCGGTCCGCGGCGCGACCCGGCCGATCAGTACGCCCCGCGCGCCGAGCGGCAGGCTCGCGATCACCCGCCCGTGCGGATCGATGATCTCACTCGGCCCCGCGTTGGCCGCACGCAGGAGAAACCGTCCTTCCTCGATGGCGCGGAACGGCGCGATCGCAGCGTGCTGAAGCGGGGCCGCCCGGCCGTCGAACCACGCATCGTTCGTGAGCACCGCCAGCAGAGCCGCCCCGTCGAGTGCGGCGCGCCGCGCATGATCGGGGAACGTGCTCTCGAAGCAAATCGACACACCGAGCGCTCCGGCCGGGGTCGGCAGCACGGCCGGTCCGCGCCCGGCCTGCTCCCCGGCCTCGGCGAACGGCACCGGCCGGTGCTTGTCGTAGCGCCCGATGATCACCCCGTCGGGCGCGACGGCGAAGGCCGAATTGGTGAGCCCGCCTTCGAGGCTGCTGGCGATCAACGTAATGTGATCGCGACGGGCCCACGCGCCCACCACCGCGCGCATCCGCGGATCGCCGGCGATGTCGACGGGCGACGCGGTCTCCGGCCACACGACCAGCGCGGCCTGGCTCGACCCGTGCGGAACGGCGGCCTCGTGGGTCATCGCGTTCAGGACAGCGAGATCCCGCGCGGCCTGGGTGGGATTCCACGTCATCCGGGCCGGGTAGGCCGGCTGCACGAGGGCGACCGTCGTATCGGTTTGAACCGGTGCCGCCAGCACCGTGCTTCCATACAACACCGCGGCCGCGAGGGCCGCCGCGGTGACGGCGACCGGCCAGACACCGGCCGACCGTACGAGGACGAGCGACCCGACGGCATTGACGAGCGCCACCAGGAAGGTGACGCCGTAGACGCCCGTGAGGGAAGCGATCTGGCCGACCGCGAGCGCCGCGTGCTGCGACTCCCCGAGGAGCGCCCACGGTATCCCGAGCGACCCCTGCCCGCGCAGCCACTCAACGGCGGTCCAGGTCACGGGGATCCACAGCATCGTCCGGCGCGGGCTGCCGGTGCCGGCCCAAGCCGCGGCGCCGAGGGCGGCCGCGGGCGCAAGGGCCACCAGCGCCGCCGCGAAGATCCACACCAGGACGCCGAAGCCGGTGAGCCACCACAGCACACCGCCGAAGGCGAGCAACCCCCACGCGTACCCGGTCCAGAACGCGTCGCGGGGCGGACGGCGCCACACGGACGCGAGGAGCGGCACGAGCGCGACCCATGCGAGGGCGCCGAGTTCGTACGGCGGAAACGCGAGCACGAACGCCGCGGCGGACGCCGCCGCGGCGAGCATTCGAGGCTTGATTACGCCTCCTTCGTCATCCGCACCGTCACGCCATGCCCGGAGGGATTCACGCGGAACTCGACGTCATCCGCAAAATTGCGAATCAGGTAGAGGCCGCGGCCGCCGGGGCTGGTTCTGGGAGGCAGCGACCGAGGAATCGCCGGTGGGACGGTGGCCTCCCCTTCGTCATGGACCACCACCGTAAACGCGCCGCCGGACGTCAGGACTTCCACGGCCACCGGCCCGACGCCGGTGCTGTAGGCGTGCCGGTAAATGTTGGACAGCGCTTCGCCCACGGCCACTTCCATGTCTTGGGCCGCATCGATCGCGAGTCCCGCCTGCATCAGGGCATCGCGCACCCGCCGCCGCGCATCGCCCAATGACTCGGGGTCGCTGTGGATATTGAACTGCAAGAGACGCGAGACCACACCACTCCCGGCGTTGCTAACCGTCGGTTATTGGTTAATCCCATAGATATACCCCAGAAGAGGCCGATCCTATTACTTGGAGGCTGCCCGCTACCTCGGGGCGTACACGAGTGCTGCGGGGCCGTTCACGATGCGGCGCTCGGTGCCCCGTGGCATTTCTTGTACTTCTTGCCGCTCCCGCAGGGGCACGGATCGTTGCGGCCGACTTTCGGAACCCGAATGGGCGCTGCCGCATTACCCGCCGGCCGTCCGTTGCCCCCCCCGCGAGACGGGGCCCGTCCCTCTGGCCCACGCCGTAGGCCGCCGGCGCCGCCCGGGGCCGGCGCCGAGGACGATCCTCCGAACTCGGCCGTCACCCGGTAGCCCGGCCGCGCGGCCGCGGCCAGGACCGGTGCTTGGGCGGGCTGGACTTCGACCAGGTAGAGGAACTTGACGGTCTCCTCCTGGATCTCGTCCTTCATCTGTTCGAACAGTGCGAACCCTTCCTTCTGGTACTCGAGGAGCGGGCTGACCTGCGCGTACGCGCGCAACCCGATGCCCTCGCGCAGCGCGTCCATCGCATACAGATGGTCGATCCATTTGCGGTCCATCGTCTGGAGGAGGATGAGCCGCTCCAGTTCGCGCATCGTCTCCGGACCAAGCGATTGCTCCTTCGCTTCGTAGGCGGCCAGGGCCGCGTCCCCGAGGCGCTCGTGAATCTCGTCCGCCGACAGCCCGCGCAGCGACTCCGGGGTGACGTCGGCCGGGAGCGGCACGACCGTGCGCATGTCCTCGAGCAGCCCGGCCAGATCCCACTCGTCCGGCCGCACCTCGGTGGAGCAGACCGTTTCGACGACCCGCGCCACGACCCGTTCGATGAAGTCGAGGATGCTCTCGCGCAGCGCCTCGCCGTACAGCACCTTCCGGCGCTCCGCGTAGATCACCCGGCGCTGCACGTTCATGACGTCGTCGTACTCGAGCACGTGCTTGCGGACGTCGAAGTGGTACGATTCCACTTTCTTCTGCGCGTTCTCGATCTGACGGGTGACGAGCCCGTGCTCGATCGGCACGTCGTCTTCGATGCCGAGGCGCTCCATGATCCCGGCGATCCGCTCGCCGGCGAAGAGCCGCATGAGCTCGTCGTCGAGCGCGACGTAGAACCGGGACGACCCGGCATCCCCCTGCCGGCCCGCGCGCCCGCGGAGCTGGTTGTCGATCCGCCGGGCCTCGTGCCGCTCCGTGCCCACGATGTGCAGGCCGCCGAGTCCGCGCACCTTGTCCCCGTCCACCTGGTCGGGCGGGGTGCCGCCGAGGATGATGTCCACGCCGCGGCCCGCCATGTTGGTCGCGATCGTGACGGCGCCGGCGCGGCCGGCCTGCGCGATGATCTCCGCTTCTTTCTCGTGGTACTTCGCGTTCAGCACCTGGTGCGGAATCCCGCGCCGGCGCAGCACCGCCGAGAGGGCTTCGCTCTTCTCAATGGAGCGCGTGCCGACGAGGACCGGACGGCCCTCTGCGTGGTTCGCCGCGATCTCGTCCGCGACCGCCGCGAACTTCGCCTTCTCGTGCTTGTAGACGAGGTCGGCGTGGTCCTCGCGGACCATCGGCCGGTGCGTCGGGATGCCGACGACCGGCAGGTTGTAGATCTGGGTGAGCTCGGCCTCCTCGGTCTTGGCCGTGCCGGTCATACCCGCGAGCTTGTGGTACATACGGAAGTAGTTCTGGAACGTGATCGTCGCGAGGGTCTGGCTCTCTTTCTCGATCTTGACCCCCTCTTTCGCCTCGATCGCCTGGTGGAGGCCGTCGCTGTACCGGCGGCCGAACATGAGGCGCCCGGTGAACTCGTCGACGATGATGACCTGGCCGTCCTTGACAACGTACTCGACGTCCTTGTGATAGAGGGTGTGCGCCCGCAGCGCCTGCTGCGCGTGGTGCATCAGCTCGATGTGCTGCGGGTCCGTCAGGTTGTCGATCCGCAGCAGGCCCTCGAGGGCCGTCGTCCCCTCTTCCGTGAGCGTCGCGGTCTTGAGCTTCTCGTCGACGTGAAAGTCCCGCTCCGCGGCGAGCCGCGGCATCAGTTTGGCGAAGTTGTAGTAGAGGTCCACGGACTGCTCGACCTGGCCCGAGATGATGAGCGGCGTGCGGGCCTCGTCGATGAGGATGAAATCCACCTCATCGACGATCGCGTAGTGCAGCTCCCGCTGCACGAGATCGTCGGGCCGGAGCACCATGTTGTCGCGCAGGTAGTCGAACCCGAACTCGTTGTTGGTCCCGTAGGTGATGTCCGCCTGATACGCCTCGCCGCGCGGCACGGGGCGGAAGTGGCGGAGCCGCTCGTCGCCGTGGGCCGGATCGGTGAACGACGGGTCGTAGAGCCCGGCAAACTCGTGGGTGATCACGCCGACCGTGAGGCCCAGCAGGTGGTAGACCGGGCCCATCCAGCCGGCGCCGATCCGCGACAGGTAGTCGTTCGGCGTGACGAGGTGCCCGCCCCGGCCTTCCAGGGCGTTCAGCACCAACGGCAGCGTCGCGACGAGCGTCTTGCCTTCGCCGGTCTTCATCTCGGCGATCTTGCCGTTGAACAGCACGGCGCCGCCGATCAGCTGGACGTCGTGGTGCCGCTGGCCGAGCGTCCGCTTCGCCGCCTCCCGCACGAGCGCGAACGTCTCGGGCATGAGGTCCTCGAGCGACTCGCCGCCCTTGGCCCGGTCCCGCAGCTCGTCCATCTTCCCGCGGAGACGGGCGTCGTCGAGGCCGGCGAAATCCGCCTCGAGCGCGTTGACCTGGGGGACGAGATCGTCGCGGAAGCGCCGGACGATCTTCTCGCTCTGGTCCCCCAGCAGTCCCTGAAACAGCTTCAGCATTCGTAACTCCTCGCCGGACCGACGAAACCTAGAATCTTCTTACCATTATAAGCGGTCGTGCAACCAACGGTGACGGCGCACCTTTGCCCATTGTGATAAACGTTAGAATCGGCCCATTCGGTCCCGAATCGCTGCGGACACAGAGAGGCGTGTAGGACAATGCCGTATCAGGGCAGCGGGATGTTCAGTTTGCGGGCGAACGAAGCACGCGAGTCGTCGTGATCCACGCGAACACGCTCGAGCGCGAACGGCCGGCTCGCGGGCCCGGCGAAGCCGGGGATCTCCGTCACGGCCGCGTGGTATCCGAGGTCGCCGAGCAGCCGCTCGAGCGCCGGCGTGAACCGCCCGGCCGGATACGCGAAGAACTCCACCGGCTTCCCGCTCCACCCCGCGATGATCCGCTTGCTGTTGCCCAGTTCCGTTTTCGCCGCGCCGAGCGGCAGCTGCGAGAAGTCGATGTGATGCTGTCCGTGAGATTCGATCGCCATGCCCGCCCGCGACATCTCATCGAGTTGCGCTGTGGTCATGTGCCCGCGGGTGCCGATCGTCGACGTGACCACGAAGAAGGTGCCGGTCCAGCCGTACTTCTTCAGAATTGGAAACGCGATCGTGTAGTTGTCCTCGTAGCCGTCGTCAAACGTGAGGACGATCCCGCGCACGGGCGGCGTGCGGCCGTGGAGGCCGGTCCAGACGTCGTCGAGGCTGAGCGGCCGGTACCCGGCGCTGCGCAGCAGCTTCACCTGCGCCTCGAACACCGGCGCCATCACCGTCAGGTGCAGCGTGATCAAGTCGTGCGAGGGCACGTTCGTGTCGACCATGTGATACATCAGGATGGGAACGTGCCAGCCCGCGGGCCCGGGTGCGGCGGGCATGGCCGGCGTCGGCGCAAGCACGAGGGCGAGCGCCGCCGCGAGCAGGATCACGTGCAGGCGGTTGGCGACCATCGGACGGCCCGGCATCAGCCGAAGAGGATAGTACCCTATGTCCCGTTGGCCGTCCGCCCCGCGTCAGACGGGGTCAGCGAGGGCCCAGCCAGGCGAGCGGCCGGTTGACGGCGTCGAGCACCGCGCGGACCACGGCTTCCCGCGGGTCGTCGCGGACGAGCGAGGAGCCGCTCAGCACGTCCTCTTCGGGGCCGAGCCACGCAACGAGCGCGAGCGCCACCTGCCTCGCGCCGAGCGGCGCGACCGCCACGCTTTCCAGCAGAAATAAGCCCTGCGCGCGGAGGTGCGCCTCCACCGCCCGCAGTGTGGCCGCGCCGATCAGTTGCAGGCGCTGCCCGGCGGCGTTCGGCCCGGCGGCCGTTCCTTCGGCGATGGCGCCGTCGTGCTCGAGTTGGATCTTGACCTCGGCGCTCGCGTGCAGCGTGGCCACGGTCATCCCGACGAATTTCAGCCGCGGACGCGCCGGCGCATGATCGTCATCCTGCTGCTCCGGCCGCCGCATCGCGATCCGGACCTGGTTCTGCTCGATCTCGACGGACAACTCCGCGGCCAGCGCGGCGACGATGTCGCCGGCCACGATCCGCGGGCTGCGCTCGGCCGTGCTCAGCACGTGGACGCGGTCGATAACCCCGCCCTGCGCCAGGTCGACGCGAACTGCGGACACGCCGCGTAACCTACGAATGATGTCTTCCGCGCGTTGAGCGAGCGTCTCGCCTCGTACCTGTTCCACCACGCCGCCCCGCCTCTCCGGACGATCGCCGCCCGGCGCCGTTGTCCAGTGCTACTGTACGCCCCGCAGCCCCCCTGCTCCTTCGGACATTCTCCAGATGCCGCGCCTACAGGTGCCACCGTTGCCGCAGCAGCCGGAGCCCGCCGTGGGATGCCAGCTCGCGTATCACGGCCGACACGTAGCCGGCGAGGTCGGACGCGTCCGGCCGCGTGAGGAGGACCAGCGGCATCGCGGGGCCTCCCGCAGCCGATGCGCGAAGGCCGGACCGGCCCGACACAAAGCCGAGGGCCTCCGGACCGTCCGCGATTGCCGCGTCGACGCGTCCGTCCGCCACCAATGCCAGACTCTGCTCCGGCAGGTACGTCGCGACGACGCTCGCTCCGGCTTCGCGCGCGAGCCGCTCGCCCGGGGCACCGATGGACGCCGCGACGCGCCGCCCACGGAGCGCCGAGAGCGTGGTTCCGGGCGTTTTCCTGCCCCAGACAATGGCCGGCGACGCGTCGGCGTAGGGATCCGTCGCGAGTCCCGGCACCAGACCCTCGGACAGCGCCCCGGCGGCGAGATCCGCGCCCGGCGGAAACGCATCGCGCATCGCGGCGAGCGGCGTATCGGTCATCTCCACCCGCACGCCGAGGGCCTGAGCCACGAGCGCGATCAGATCGACGTCAAACCCTCGAGGGCCCGACGGATCGCGAAATGCCATCGGAGGCACGGAGAGGTCGGCCGCCACCCGAAGACGTCCCGCGCGCTGTACCGCGGCCACCGACGGCCCTTCCGCGGCCGGATGCGGCGCCGGCGGTAGTGGCGGCGGACCTTCAACGGCGGTACGGGGCGTGCAGGCCGCCGCGAGGAGCGCGACCAGCGCGAGCACCGCACCGCTCGATCTACCCATTGCGTCCCATTATACGGGCCGCCGCGAAGACGCGGCAAGCGGCGCGTCGTGAAAGGGACCCGTTCGCGACGCCGCGAACGAAAGTACGTGATCATGCGGACCCGTATACGACGTCTCAGCCTGTGGCGCCGCGCGGCCGTTGCGGCCTGCCTCGCCGCGGCGGTCGGTCTCACCTCCGCGGCCGGCGCCGCGCGCGCCGCGCCTGTGTACCCGCTGTATTACTCCCTCGAGATTCCGCCGGTCTTGACCGGCTACGAGATGGACGAGCAGAAGGACAAGCACCTTCTCTACACAAGCCTGCTCCGCGGCACGCTCGGCGGCCTCGCGATCGAGACGGCCACCCTCACCCTGCGGCCCGGGGCCAGCGCCAACGCTGGAGGCGGCGACTTCTCGCTCCGGACGGCGGCTGGTACGGTCAAGAGCGGCCTCGTGCTCACGACGACCGACGGGCGGCAGACGACCCTGCTCTTCCTCGGCACCTATCTGGGGGCGCGCCTTGAGTTTCGCATGACCGGCCCCGCGACGGACTTCGGCAGCACGACGATCGCTACGAAGGGACTGGCCCAGACGAATTTCGCCGGGCACGGCGACTATCTCGCGGCCGTCACGCAGGCGGTCGCGAACCTCGCGCCCGCGCCCCGCGCCCAGGCGATCACGCAGGCGGACGGCAACCTGCGTCTCGTCGGCGCCTATCAGGGGACGTCAGGGTCGCCGTAGGCGGCTAGTATTACTACGTCACGTCTAGGATGAGTCATCTTTGAGCGTGCCGGGGACGGGTTGGCCGCACACGACGCAGTATCCTGTCCACGTCTTCAGGAGGTACTGGAGTTGTGCGCGGACCTGCGGGAT